>Ga0209634_1003889_pt1 | contig 9980 bp, 11 predicted proteins | sample LinPmetageLP40_FD_184043 | JGI IMG/M metagenome (GOLD analysis project Ga0209634, IMG submission 184043) | Marine viral communities from the Pacific Ocean - LP-40 (SPAdes) (version 2) | ecosystem: Environmental > Aquatic > Marine > Oceanic | place: Pacific Ocean | collected 2010-08-26 | reverse complement strand
CAGTAGTGTGCGTCATTCCCATAAGCAGGAATCTCTCTTTTAGCACTTCTATATGCTGTACGCATAAAAAAGTCCCAGTCCTGATAGCTATCAGGACTGGGACTTTTTAAGTGAAATTATGATCGATTAACTACCACATCCCACACACTCGAAGTCAGAGTTCGCTTCACCTACGATATCGTTCGCAGGGACGAAAGCTTCTTGATTCTCTTTAGTGACGGTAAACTTGATCGCCTGTGTAGCTGCTTTAGAACGCAAGTAGTACATACCAGTTTTCAGACCTTTCTTCCAAGCGTAGAAGTGCATAGAAGTCATTTTTCCAAAATTAGGATTCTGAATATGGATGTTCATACTTTGTGACTGGCAAATAAATGCGCCTCTGTCAGCGGCCATGTCAATGATCGTTTTCTGAGATATCTCCCAAACAGTTTTGTACAAGTCTTTGATATTTTGAGGAATCTCAGGAATATCTTGAACAGATCCATTGGCATTGATCAATCTGTTTTTCATCGAGTCATTCCAGATACCTAGTTTGATCAAGTCTCTCATCAAGTGCTTATTCACAATGATGAACTCACCAGATAAAGTACGTCTAGAATAAATGTTAGAAGTATAAGGCTCAAAGCATTCGTTGTTGCCCAATATCTGAGAAGTAGATGCAGTAGGCATCGGAGCTAAGAGTAAAGAGTTTCTCACGCCATTCTTTTTCACTTCTTGCTTCAAAGTATTCCAATCCCAACGGTTAGAGCTTGGTGTTACACCCCACATGTCGAATTGGAAGATTCCTTTAGACACTGGAGATCCTTTGAATGTTTCATATGCACCGTCTTTGATTGCCAAGTCTTTTGAAGCAGTCATTGCAGCAAAATAGATCGTCTCATGAATATCAGTGTTCAATCCTTTAGCTTCAGCTGACTCAAAAGGCATCTTCAATTTCATAAACACATCTGCCAAACCTTGTACCCCGATACCGATAGGGCGGTGTCTCAAGTTAGAGTACTCAGCCTCTTTGACTGGATAGTAATTGACATCGATGACTTTGTTCAGGTTCAGTGTGATTACATAAGCTACATCATATAGTTTTTGGTGATCGAATATACCTTCCTCATTCACATACATCGGCAATGCAATAGAAGCGAGGTTACAAACAGCCACTTCTTCAGGAGATGTGTATTCCATGATCTCAGTACACAAGTTACTTGACTTGATAGTACCTAGATTTTTCTGATTGGACTTTTTGTTCGCTGCATCTTTGTACAAGATGTACGGTGTTCCTGTTTCTATCTGTGCTTCAAGAATCTCAAACCAAAGATCTTGTGCTTTTATCGTTTTTCTAGCTCTTCCTTCACGCTCGTATTTTTCATATAGCTTTTCAAAATCATCACCATATGCGTCCGCTAATCCCGGGCACTCATGAGGACAGAAAAGTGACCATTCTTCGTTGGCTTCCACTCTCTTCATGAAAAGATCAGAAATCCACAAGGCGTAGAACAAGTCTCTGGCTCTGAGTTCCTCTTTTCCATGATTTTTCTTCATGTCTAAGAATGCCGAGATATCTGCATGCCAAGGCTCTAAGTAGATTGCAAAACTTCCTTTTCGTTTCCCACCGCCTTGATCTACATATCTCGCAGTCATATCGAAATTTCTCAACATCGGTACGATACCATTTGAGATACCGCCTGTTCCTTTGATATAGGAACCTGTCGCACGCACATTGTGAATGCTTAGTCCAATACCACCTGCTGATTGAGAGATTTTAGCAGTTTGTTTTAGTGTATCATAAATACCATCAATACTATCATCCTTCATTGTCAATAAGAAACAAGAAGACAATTGCGGTTTAGGCGTACCCGCATTGAATAATGTTGGTGTCGCGTGTGTAAACCACTTTTCAGACATTAATTTGTAAGTCTCCAAAGCTGCTGTGATATCTTCCCCATGAATACCAACAGCCACTCTCATCAACATGTGTTGAGGACGCTCTGCAATCTGACCATCTACTTTCATCAAGTAGGATCTTTCCAATGTTTTAAACCCAAAATAATCATAGCCGAAATCTCGATCGTAGATGATCGAAGAGTCAAGCAGTGCAGCATTCTTCTTTACGACTCCATAAGTCTCTTTTGAGACCAATGGCGCATTCTCACCCGTTTTAGGATCGATGTAGGTATAGAGTCTCTTCATTGTATTTGAGAAAGACTTGCTGGTCACCTTGTGCAGATTGGAGATGGCTATTCTCGCAGCGAGTTTGGCATACTCTGGGTGTTTGGTCGTCAATGAAGCGGCCGTTTCTGCTGCTAGATTGTCGAGTTCTACAGTACTCACACCATCGTATAATCCATTGATTACCTTTTTGGCAATATCAACTGGACTGATGAATTTGGGATCGAGACCGTAACAAAGCTTCTCTATACGAGAGGTGATTTTGTCAAATTTGACAGACTCTCTTCTGCCATCTCTTTTGATTACTAACATTTTGGTTTAGGGTTGTTGGGTTTACTACTTACTAAAGTTTAAAAAATGTGCTAAAAGTCTTCGTCTAGTGAAAACTTAGGCATGTCTCCGTCACTGTTGAGAACACCTGCTTTTTGATAATCACCGACACGCTTTTCGAAAAAATTGGTCTTCCCTTGCAAGGAGATCATCTCCATAAAATCAAAAGGATTACCCGCGTTAAAAATCTTCCTGCCAATTAGTTCTTCTAACAGTCTATCAGCAACAAACTCGATGTATTGGCACATCAGTTCTGCATTCATACCGATCAAGCTCACAGGAAGTGAGTCCGTAACAAATTCTTTCTCTATAGAGACCGCATCTACAATCATACCTACAATTACTTCCTCATCGAGCTTATTCTCCACATGACTGTTGTATAGCAGGCAAGCAAAGTCACAATGCAGTCCTTCATCTCTTGAGATCAGCTCATTGGAGAAACTCAATCCAGGCATTAACCCCCGCTTTTTCAACCAGAAAATCGAACAAAAAGATCCAGAGAAGAAAATTCCTTCTACTGCAGCGAACGCAATCAATCTTTCTTGGAAGTTGCCTTCGTCAATCCATCTCAATGCCCAGTCCGCCTTTTTCTTCACACAGTCCATCGTATCAATGGCATTGAAGAGTTTATCTTTCTCTTGTGGGTTTTTTATGAGTGTATCGATCAACAATGAATATGTTTCAGAATGGATGTTCTCTATCGCAATCTGAAACCCGTAGAAAAACTTGGCCTCAGTGTATTGTACTTCAGCTACAAAATGCTCCGCAAGATTTTCATTGACAATCCCATCGCTTGCGGCAAAGAAGGCCAGTACATGGGAAATAAAATGACGCTCTCCATCAGTCATTCCTTCCCAGTCTTTCAGATCCTGACCGAGGTCGATTTCTTCAGCTGTCCAAAAACTTGCTTCTGCTTTTTTATAAAACTCCCAAATGTCATCGTGTTGTATGGGGAACAATACGAACCGACTATTATTTGATTGTAAAATCGGTTCGTTGGTAGCAGGTGTGTTCGTACTCATTGATTGTTAGGTTGATCGTTATTCTTTTGTTATCAAATGGTTAGGTCATTCGGTGATGTTAAAAAAAATGCCAAAACAGCTTAAATGTTACAAGTTGATTTCAGCTAACATTTCACATGTTTTTGTGAATGATGTCCACAAATATTACGAATGAAAAGCGGAAATCAAAGTGGATGTTTCGTCCTTGAGAAGTAAGTAAAAAAGATAGTTAATAAGCTGATAAACAGATGGTTAATGTGATAACATAAAAAATAACTTTGGGCTATACAGACGAGGAAAAGGGGTTGCCAATTTTAATAAATAGTTTTCCACAGCATCAAGCATAATCCACACTCGTTTGTGCATAAATAATACATCAATTTCACTCGTTTATTTGTTATAAAGCAGTCTTTCTTTGAGGTCATCCGACATATATTCTATCTGTGGCTCGTATGGATTGAGGAAGTAACTTGCTGGACCATAATAAGATGCGCCCGTCACTGGATCTTTGAATTTTTCGTAGTCATTTGACTTCAATCTATTGGATAAGGCTGCAGACACAGAGCTTCTGACTTTGCTTTTATTGAGCTCTGGTTCTTTGTCTACTATGAAGTCTACTACTTCGGAAGTAGTGATCAATTTCTGCTTAAATTCCTGATAATAGGTGATTTTCTTAGTCCAAGGCCATTGCGAACTATAGTCATTCGTTTTCCAATTGGTCGTATTCCCTTCCACTGTATCTCCAAAAATAGACATGCTGGTGAGTGAGTTGATATGACTTTCTATTTCCCCTATTTCATGCTTAAACTGGTTGATTTTATCAATAAGACCTTTTTTCTTTTCTTCTAGTGCCTTTACATAAAGGTCTGCATATTTTTCAGGGACATTTATTTTCATAAACTATTCGTTAGTAGTCGGCAATTTAGAAACAATATTCAAGCAAAGCAAGCGAGTTAAGCAAGCGAGGCAAGCTGTATTAGCGATTTAATTGCTTGAAACGGTCTATTAGGAGAGGTATGTGCTTGGATGTTGTGTAAAAACAAGCAATTGAGATACCGCTTCCTTGTGTGTTCACAACATTTATAGAGCGGGACTTCGTAATAAATACGAATACAAATAGATGTGTTTGATATTTATATATAAAGCAGTATCTTTGCAGTTCGATTTTTTAAAACGAGTTAATATTTAATTTATTTATCACATGTACGCAATTGTAGACATATCCGGAAAGCAGTTCAAAGTAACGCAAGACCAGTTCGTTTACGCTCCATTGATGGAGGGTAAAGAAGAGGGCGCTTCCGTAGAGTTCGACAAAGTGTTGTTGTTAGACAATGACGGCAAAGTCGAAGTAGGTGCTCCATTAGTAAAGGGCGCAAAAATTTCAGGAAAAATTCTTGGACACGTAAAAGGTGACAAAGTAATCGTCTTCAAAAAGAAAAGAAGAAAAGGATACAAAGTAAAGAACGGTCACCGTCAAGATTTTACAAAAGTATTAATTGAGGGAATCTCTAAATAATAAATACCATGGCGCATAAGAAAGGAGCAGGTAGTTCTAAAAACGGAAGAGAATCGGAAAGTAAACGATTAGGTGTTAAAATATTCGGTGGCCAAGGTGCGATCGCTGGTAACATCATAGTAAGACAAAGGGGAACAAAACATCATCCAGGAGTAAATGTTGGAATGGGTAAAGACCATACACTTTTTGCTTTGAAAACTGGAATAGTAGGATTTAAGAAGGGTGCTAAAGATAGATCATACGTTTCTGTAAGCGAGATCGAAGGAGAAGCTTAATCACTTCTATATAATAATATTAAAACCTTGGCTTTCAGTCAGGGTTTTTTTATCTCCAATTCAATCTTGGAGATTGGACTACCGCTTCCATATCAGTTCGGGAATTGGTTGATCAGCTGGGACAATGTTGGCTGCTTTCAAATGAAAGATCACACTTGTGATCATTTTATCACTTACCCAGCTATCAGCGGCCCATTCTGTACTGTGGTACCATCTTTCGATATCTTCCAGCTTTTGTTCATACCTCTGACTCGTAATAGGAATTACAGTTTCGTCTTCCATGAACTGCTGACAACTTTCCTGGATGATGTCTAACATGTTATCTATGGTTCCGGAGTGTTCACGCAATATATTATCCGTGGCGGCAATGACAAAACACGGCCATGGAGTAATATATTCTCCTATTCGTCTGATTTGACCAGCATCTACATAGGGCTTTGTAGTGTACTTCTCCCAATAGAACACATCTGTTTCCAGATTATTCAAAGACGCTAAAGCACCATCCAGATTATTGATGACTGTGAATTGTTCGGTCTTCATGGTTTGCCCCTTGCTATTGGCATTCACGATAGACATGAGGTGAGAACCAGACCCAAACCTGCTTATTGCGTGCCTTTTGTCAAAAATGGTGTCACCACGTTGCATTGTGCTATCTATTCCAGTATGGATTCCCCAAGTTAGGGGTGTGATGACAAAATCACTGACTATTTTGCTGGGGTTTCCTTTGATGATGTCCGCGATGATCCCTTCAGTAAGTAAGAGACATATGTCTACTTCATCTTCTCGAAGTGCCTTGGTCATCTGACCGGTACCGCCATAGAAGTCTGTCCATTCTATCGAAATATTGTTTTTCTCAAAGTCCCCTCGCTCATTGGCTAGGTGAATGGGTAAATTGAAATGCTCTGGGACTCCGCCAATTCGGATGTTAATATTGCTCATTGGGATGTAGCGTGCTATCTAATATGTATTAAGGTAGCAAGGTAACTTATTGTTGTTAAAATAGTTAGATGCAGCCTTGAAATGTCAATTCGTGTGGTAGAAAGGGGCTGTAATGTTTATACATTTTTGCTACGTGATGTGTAGTCATATTTTAGGACGGTCATAATTTCCCTAACGCTTGCCTAACCCCCTATGTTTTTTAGCCTTGTTACTCAATTTTTATTCTTTTGTTTGCATATATGATAATTTTTATTCATTATTGCAATATAATAAACGTTTTTGAGAATGTCATATTGGTCAGATAAAGCAAAAAGACTTTTGAAATCAGAATTGGTTAAAAGAGGAATATCTCACACTCACTTAGTTGAACTATTATCGCAAATTGGAATAGAAGAAACGAAAGCTGGGATTGATAGTAAGATAAGCAGAGGTACATTTAGCGCTTCATTTTTATTGCAGTGTTTATCCGTTATTGGTTGTGATAAATTTGAAGTAGAACAATATGAATCAGAGCTAATGATAGCGGCAGAGCCAGAGGTTAAATATTCACCATCAAAACCAGAAGATAATGCCAAAGGTTAAATTTATAGATCTATTTGCAGGGCTTGGGGGAATAAGGCTTGGGTTTGAAAATGCATTTCAAGGTTTGGGTTTTGAGACAGAATGCGTAATGACTTCTGAAATTAAACCTTTTGCTGTTGAAACATTAAAGAAAAATTTTGCTCATGACTATTTTGTAGGTGATATTTTTAATGTTGAAAATAATAAAATACCTGATTTTGATTTTTTACTTGGAGGTTTTCCATGTCAACCTTTTAGTGCAGGAGGTAAAAGACAAGGTTTTGTGGATACAAGAGGAACTCTTTTTTTTGAAATTGAACGAATATTGAGAGATAAAAATCCACATGGTTTTATTCTAGAGAATGTTGAAGGTTTAGTTAAACATGATTTAGAGAATAAAAATGATGAAATAGGCAGAACACTATCAACAATATTAGATAAGCTTGAAAATGAATTAGGCTATAATGTTACATGGAAGGTTCTTGACTCGTTAAATTTTGATTTATCTCAATCTAGAAAAAGAATTTTTATAATTGGAACTAGAGATAATGAGATAGTACTTGAGGATAGAGAGAGTGATATAAGTCCTTTAAAATCGATTTTAGAAAATGGCCTTGAAACAATTCAGTCAAATTTTACAGAAAAGTTATTAAGTCATTTCGAAATGGAAGATTTATATGGCAAATCTATAAAAGATAAAAGAGGTGGAAACAATAATATTCATAGCTGGGATATTGAGATTAAGGGAGAAGTGTCAGACGAACAGATTATTATATTAAACAAATTGTTCAAGGAAAGAAGAAAAAAACATTGGGCGCAAAAAATTGGGATTGACTGGATGGACGGCATGTCTTTAACACTCAGTCAAATATCTACATTTCATGAAAATGAGGAGCTTAAAAAGATGTTAGACGATCTAGTGAATAAGGGGTATTTGAGGTTTGAACATCCCAAGAAATTAGTAAAAGAAGTTACTGATAGTGGAGAGAAGTCTTATAGAATGTTTGACGAATCAAAACCTAAAGGATATAATATTGTTACTGGTAAATTAAGTTTTGAGTTTAACAAAGTGCTAAATCCTAATGATATAGCACCAACTCTTGTAGCAACTGATGTCTCTCGTTTAGCCGTTCCGGATAATGGCGGTTTAAGAAAACTAACTATTAGAGAAGGATTAAGGTTGTTTGGATACCCAGAATGGTATGAAATTCCAGTTAAAGAAGCTGACGCTTTTGACCTTTTAGGAAATACTGTTGCTGTTCCAGTGGTAGAGTATGTTTCTCTTAAATTAGCAGAAGCTTATCAAGAAAATTTTATGGAGAATATTAGAATAAATAATGAAACCGTGTATTAAGTGGTTTCATTATTACAATTTTTTTAGTAATTATTCGTCATGATAAATCTTTCCCCGTTGATTTTTTATAACCACTAATCACTAATCTTTTCCAAGTACTAGTATCTGCGTCTCGAGATGTTCTAGCCCATTGTCTTTGATTGCTGTCAAAAGCTTCGACAAATTCTAAGGCACTCTTGAAAGGCTTAAACGTAGTTCTTTGATTGTTATACCATTTAATAGGTCTAACATTAGTCAGCTCCCCTTGTTTTACATTACAATTCAAGGCCCACTTAGCACTGGGTCCACATATCTCCCAAACCTTTTTTAACCAAACATCCTTTATAATGACGTCAGATCCATTCATAGCATAACCTATAATTAAGTAGTCAGAGTCCAGTCTAAAAGGGTGTTCAAGTAGAGATCTTCTGTAAGCTAAAAAAGCAGCAATATCAAAATTTGCAGAGGCATCGTAATCAAAGCATTTTACTTCCAATAAGCCTTTGGTATTGTCTGATAAATCAAGTTGAAAATCAGGAAATTTTTGTGTGCTCGGAGGGTCTCTAAATTCAATCTTCTCTTTTATCATCCAAGACTTTATCCATTCTTGAATTAAGTTGCCAACTGTATCTTTGGTATCAACTTCTAGAGTTATGTTCATTAATTCAAATGTGATTTTCCCTTTTTGGCCAATAAAATTATTTTCAGTTATAAGTTTATCGTAGAACTGTTTTGCAGTTAATTTCATTAGTTTGATAATTATCCTCGAATATATAAAGTTTATTGGGTAACAATTCGCTATGCCCACCTTAGCTCCGCATATATATTATTATGAAATCTAATCTAGATGATTTTTGCTACAAACGCAGTTGTTTTCCCCTTTTTGCTTGCGAACTTAGCCTCCTCTCCTGATCTTTATCGGATGATGTGGAAAGAAGAAAACAATCAACTCGTAAGGACATTTCAATTTAAAAACTTTGTAGAGGCCTTTGGTTTCATGACACAAGTGGCGATCATAGCCGAGAAGATGGATCACCATCCCAACTGGAGCAATGTGTACAATACGGTAGAAATCAGGCTCTGTACCCATGATGCAGGTGATATCATCACGGACAATGACAAGAACCTAGCAGCAGCCATCGATCAACTCGTCTAAGCAGGTATGGAAGAAACGGCACTCTATATCGTACCGACTCCCATTGGCAACCTGGAAGATATTACTTTGCGCGCCTTGCGCATTCTGAAAGAATCTGACTTGATCCTGGCAGAAGACACCCGCAATACAGGCATTTTGCTCAAGCACTATGAAGTATCGACTTCTATGATGAGCTACCATATCTTCAATGAACATAAGCAGGTAGACTATTTGATCAAGCGCATGCTCAATGGAGAGAAGATGGCACTGGTATCTGATGCAGGGACGCCTGCTATATCTGACCCTGGCTATTTATTGGTCAGGGCTTGCCTCGATCATGAGATCAAAATAGAATGCTTGCCCGGGGCAACTGCTTTTGTTCCAGCCTTGGTAAAGTCAGGATTGCCGACAGAGAGCTTTGTCTTTGAAGGATTTTTGCCGCACAAAAAGGGAAGAAAGACAAAGTTGGAGCAACTAAGTGAAGAAACTAGAACCATAATCCTGTATGAATCTCCTCATAGATTGTTGAAAGCATTGGATCGATTAATCGAACACTGTGGTGAGGAGCGGCAAGCTTCTGTATCTCGCGAAATCTCCAAACTCTTTGAAGAAACAGTCAATGGAACCCTTCAAGAAATCAAAACGCACTTTGAAGCTAAAAAGGTGAAAGGAGAGATTGTCATGGTCATCGCTGGCAAAGGAAAAAAATCATGAATCTAGCACAAAT
>Ga0209634_1003888_pt1 | contig 9983 bp, 10 predicted proteins | sample LinPmetageLP40_FD_184043 | JGI IMG/M metagenome (GOLD analysis project Ga0209634, IMG submission 184043) | Marine viral communities from the Pacific Ocean - LP-40 (SPAdes) (version 2) | ecosystem: Environmental > Aquatic > Marine > Oceanic | place: Pacific Ocean | collected 2010-08-26 | reverse complement strand
TCATGCGCGCGCGCGAGCTTGGGTTCACGCTCGACGAAGTCCGCGATCTGCTCGCCTTGGTCGATGGCGGTGCCCAGACCTGCGGCGAGGTGCAGGGTCTGGCAAATTCGCATCTCGCCTCGGTCCGCGCCAAGATCGACGATCTCAAACGCATCGAACGCGTGCTGTCTTCCACCGTGGCGCAATGCACCGGTGACGATGTCCCTGAATGCCCTGTGATCGACGCGCTGACGGAGGTGACCTGAAGGGCCATAGTTGAGGACGCCCATGCATGTCAGCCAAGCGGACAATGGTGCCAGCGCCGTTGTTTGCGATCATTCGTTCCCCGCGGAGTCCTGCGTGGTCGCCGCATGTTCGGGGACCAGATAGCGCGGCACGATCCACAGATAGGCGACCATGCCGAAGAGCTCGACGAGCGACTGGAAGACGATGACCACGGCCGCCACGTTCCACTCCGGTCCAAGCACCAGCACCAGCGGAAGTACGACGAAGGAGTTGCGGGTTCAGAGCGAGAAGATGACCGTTCGTCACCCGCTAGTGGACAATCCGGCCGCCCGCCCGGTCGCCGCACCGAGAAGTGCTGCGGCGACGAGGTAGGCGACGTAGGCGCCCGCCACCTGCGCCAAAACCGGCAGCGCATCCCGTACCGCGTCGACTTGCGAGGCCGCGATCAGGAACACCACGACAGCCAGAAGCGGAACCGGCAGCCAGGCGAGGCGATTTACGATCGCGGCCCGCTCCGGGCGCGCCTCTGCCCAACGCTCCAGCAGGAAAGCCGCTGTGAGCGGCAGCAGGACAAGCGCCGCAAAGACGGCGGCAATGCGGTCGGCGGCGAGAAGCTCAAAGAATGCCTCGCCGAGAAAAAGCCAAAGGAAGAGCGGCAGACTGGCGAACTGAACCGCGAGGAGGATCGGTGTCGCGGACGCGGCACGCACCGCATCGCCGCGACCGAGATGGGTGAATGTGATGAACCAGTCGGTGCAGGGCACCAGCAGCACGACAAGCACCCCGAGCCGAAGCGCAGGATCGTCAGGCAGGAACGCGATCAGCCCCTAGACCAGCAGCGGCACCAGGAGAAATTGCCGATCAACATGGTGCCGATGAAACGCCGGTCGCGCGTCGCGCGCGGCAGGTGCGCTAGCGGCATCTGAGCGAAGGTAGTGAAAAGCATAAGCCCCAACACCGGCCAAAGCAGCGCCTCGAACACCCCCGAGATACCGGGGGCGAGCGAGCCCAAGACCAGACCGGAAAGGATGGCAGCGAGGTAGATCCAGGCTTGATGGCGTTCGAGATTTTGCAGCTTCATGTCCTGCCCCTGCTCTTTCCGAAGGCGATTTTCAAGAAGACATCACTCGACATGCCATTGCGACAACGGCTCGTTCGTCGCTTGGAGCGTTGTATGGTCTGTCCGGTTTATACCCGCAGACCGGTCGCGACCCAGTCGACAATGCTTTCATGGTAGTTGGGGACGTGGCGATAGCCGAATTGTCTCAGCCGATCAGCCGAACTCTTTGACCTCGAGCATCTGCAAAACGGTGCTCCTCACCGTTTCAGCCGTGCTGCGGATAGACGCAACATCGGCGCGCACAGATCGCTTCGACAATCAGTTTGTGGCGCGCCACATTCGGAACCGTCCTTGCCCTGTTAGCTCGCGGACCAGATCCCGCGCTTCCATCCAGGCGAGGTTGCGCTGGACAGCGGCGCGGCTGGCTCCGGTCAGGGCCTCGGCCATAGGGGCAGAGACCAGGGGCCATTCGGTCAGCACTCCGCGCAGGGCTGGCGGCGTCTTGCCCGAGAGTGGGGTCATCTCGGCTTCCGCCAGCGCCGACCATGTCTCGATATCGTCGAGGTGCCGCATCGCGGTCAGGCAGGCCGTTTCCATTTTCTCGAGCCCGCGCGCCAAACGTTCAGCCGGGGGGCCGCCGGCGCGCAGCGCCCCCGCCCCACCCATGGCCAGGGGTGCGAATATTGCCCCCTCGCCCTCATGCGCGGCAATGCGCGACGCCGTGACCGCCGCTTCCATTCGGTTGCTCTGCTGTCCGAGGCCCGCGAGGCTCCAGAGGTGAAACCCCATGCAGGCACGCGTGATCGGGTGCAGGTCGGCGGCTTGCGCCATCAGGTCAAGCCACCCGCCCGCGCGATCCGCGAAGGGCTCGGCTTCATCCACCATGTTCTCGGGGTCACGGCGATCGAGGAAGGCGGACAGGTCCACGTCTGGGCCGGGACCGCCTGTAAGACGCCGCACCGCCCATCCGACACGCGCAAGCGCTGCGGTGTCGTCCTGCACGCCGGACAAGCGCATGGATATCCAGAGCGCCAGCCGATCCGGGCCAATTCGGTCGCCTGCAAACCAGCTGAGGTCTGCCGCCTCGATCAACGCAAGCCTGTGCCGCCAGCCTTCCGGGCCACGCTTCAGACGGTCGTCTAGCGCCCCGATCCGGCCGGCCACACGGGCAAGGCGGGCAGCATGGCCCGCCTCGGCACGTCGCCAATCGTCAAGAACAGCGGTCTCACGCACTTCGGCCCTAGGTCCGGGCGGCAGATAATGCGGCTCCTCTTCCATCGGACCGGGCAGGAACCACAGGTCGTCCTCAGAAGTCTCTTCAAGCTCCTCCGCATCCTCAAGAGGATCATCAAAAATATTATACTTTATACATGCTTGAGGCTCCATATGTGCAAAATATGGCATTTTTGCATTTTACCCAAGGGTTTTGTCAGGGTGCGCCTGCACACTTCATATAGCACGTGCGCGCAATGGTCTGCGAGAGCTCGCTGATCGCGCTCAGCGTAAGGGAACCAAGGGCTTTGGACTGAACAGCCCCACAGAGCCGGCACTTGCATTCGCTTACAAACGGTCGTTTAGTAGCGGTATATGAAATTGCAAACGGCCGATTTTCATGCCCCTGATAGGCTATGCGCGCGTATCCACAGAGGATCAGACCCCCCTGCCCCAGTCTGAGGCCCTGCAAACTGCGGGATGCGTCGAGATCTTCGAAGAGCACGCCTCAGGCGGCAATCGTGCCCGGCCGGTGCTTGCCCGCTTGCTGGAGCGCATTAGCAAGGGCGACACGCTGGTTGTCGTACGGATCGACCGGCTCGCACGGTCTCTGTCGCACCTTCTCGAGGTGATCGAACGGTTGGAGGCCAAGGGGGCGTTCTTTCGTTCCATTCAGGACCCGATCGACACCGGATCCCCGCAAGGCAAGTTCACGCTGCAGGTTCTGGGCGCCGCGGCCGAGTTCGAGCGGGCGCTGATCCGGGAACGTACCAAAGCAGGGCTGGCGAGCGCCCGTACCAAGGGCCGGGTCGGCGGGAACCCTGGACTGCGGGCCAAAGACCCTGCTGCTCTTCGCAAAGTACGGCTGGCGCGACAAGACGGCTACATGGAGCGGCTGAACGAGACGGCTCAGGACTGGGTGCCACATGTCCGACGACTTCGACCCGATATGGCCTGGGAAGATGTGCTTCGGATCATCAATGGCCCCCTGCCCTACGACCGCCACTGGACGCAAAGCCGCCTTCTGCGCGCAGTGAAAGCCTATGTGCGCGACGGGTTTCTGCCCAATGAAGTGCTTGGTCGCGCTGGACGACGCGAAACCGACGACCGCCTGCCCGCGATTGTCGCTGGCATCAAGGGCGCGGACCCTGACATCTCGCTCCAGGCGATCTGTGACCGACTGGAATCCATGCGCGAACGCACCCCGCGCGGACGCGCCAGCTGGCAGCCGTCGTCCGTGAGGATGCTGCTGGAACGCGCGGAGAAGTTGGGCTTGCTGAAGTGCGAGCAATAAACACAACCTTGCAAATCTTCCAACTCATGGAACAATTGCAAGGTTGCAGCCCGTTTTCTGGTCAGGTGAATGGATTCACGACGCGTAACTGATCTTCAACCAGCAATCCGTGGTGCATATCTTCGCTCCACAAAGTCGTGCATCCAGCAATAAGGGCGGCCGACACAATCATCGCGTCATAGACCGAAAGCTGGTATTTTTCTGCCAAAGCTCGGCCCACCAAATGGGTTTGCACAGACAGGTCTTCGACTTCACACAAGGATTGGACCCCTGCGAGAAAAGCGCCGGTCTCCTCCCAACTGAGACCGGCTTTCCTCCGGCAATTGACCATCGCTTCGTTCAGGACCTGCACACTGATCCGCGGCCCTTGCCCCAGGATGTCTTCCGCCCGATCCGCCTTTGGGCCGTCGTCAAGAAGGTAAAGGACGACATTTGTATCCGCGAATTCAGCGCTCATGCGCAGCGTCGCGGCTCAGGCGTGCGTCCTTGGATAGCTTTCCGCGAAACCGCCTTAGCCCTTGCAGGACTTCATCGGCGCGAGGTTGGCGCTGGACGAGCAAGGTACCGTCGTCCTTTATCAGATCGATTTGGTCACCCTCTTTGAGGCCGAGTTCGCGCACAAGATCGGCAGGCAGCCGGACCGCGAGCGAATTCCCCCATTTTGCAACTTGCATGGTGTCGTTCCTCCAAGTGGATATACGAGCCTGTATGTATATCATCTTGCCGCAATTGCCAAGATCAGCATGCGACGACGACGGCGAACGGGCTTGTGTTTCGACGGTGAGCTCACACAAGATGTGGAAAAAACTTGCGCGAATCCGACTCTTACGGCAATAGTCACGGAAACGAGGCAAAAAACGTCAATAACCGTGAACACGCCGAAGATGCGTAGCGCGGATCGAGAGGGCAGATGAACAAGACTTTCGTGCATCAGGACCTGAACGCGGTCATCCGCCAGCATTCCGAGTGGCTGGCCAACCAGTTGCATTCGCAACGCGAGAGCCTGTTTCCCCCTGACGCCACAAAGGAAATGCGCAAATTCACCTCCGGCGAGGCGGCAGCGCTTCTTGGTGTGAACGACTCATACCTGCGCAAAATCAACCTTGATGGCAAGGGCCCTTCGCCTGAACTGACGGCCGGCAATCGTCGCCTGTATTCCGCGCAGGACATTCAGGCCCTGCGTATCCTGCTGGAAAAGACCGCGCGCAAGCCTGGAGACTATATCCCCGGACGGCGTGATGGCGATCACCTGCAAGTCATCGGTGTGATGAACTTCAAGGGAGGCTCGGGCAAAACGACGACTTCGGCACACCTTGCACAACGGCTGGCCTTGCGCGGTTATCGCGTCCTGGGCATTGATCTTGATCCGCAGGCCTCATTCACGGCGTTACATGGCGTACAGCCCGAATTCGATCTGACAGATGGCGGCACGCTCTATGACGCGATCCGCTATGACGACCCAGAGCCGATCCGCGCTGTCATCCGCAAGACCTATATCCCGAACCTCGACCTGATCCCGGGCAATCTGGAACTGATGGAGTTCGAACACGAAACGCCGCGTGCTCTTTCACAAGGCAACGCAGGCCTGTTCTTTTTCCGCGTGAAAGAGGCGTTGGCGCAGGTTGACGGCGATTACGATGTTGTGGTCATCGACTGCCCGCCGCAACTGGGCTTTCTCACCATGTCCGCACTTTCGGCCGCCACCGGAGTGCTGGTCACAATTCATCCGGAAATGCTCGACGTGATGTCGATGTCGCAATTTCTGCGCATGACGGCTGATCTAATGGACGTGATCGCCGAAAGCGGTGCGGACATGTCCCACGACTGGATGCGCTATGCGCTGACACGCTATGAACCTCAGGATGCACCACAAAACCGGATCGTCGCCTTTCTGCGCACCATGTATGGCGATGCGGTGCTCAACTCGCCAATGCTCAAATCCACGGCGATCTCCGATGCAGGTCTGACAAAGCAAACCCTATACGAAGTCGAGCGGAGCGCCTTTACCCGCACGACCTACGATCGCGCCCTTGAAAGCCTGAACGCGCTGAACGATGAAGTCGCTGATCTTATTCAGAAAACGTGGGGGCGGTCATGACGAGTGGCAAGAAAAAACGGATGTCGATGCTCGACAATCTCGCGGCAGCCGGTGGCCCGGCCCCTACCCCTCAGGCTGGTGCCGCGACCCCTATGATGACGTCCAACCGCGCCCTGCGCTCGGCCCGTGATGCGGTCGATTCACATCATGTCTGGGAACTCGACCCGGCCAGTATCGTCGACGACCGAATGGCCGACCGGCTTGATCCAGCCGATGTACATGACCTGCGCGCCGCAATCGAGGCGAATGGTCAGACCGTACCAATTCTTGTGCGCCGGCACCCGTCAGAGGCGGACCGCTATCTGCTCGTCTATGGTCGCCGGCGGCTCGAGGCGATCCGCCAGTCAGACAAGGTCGCCAAGGTGCGCGCACTGGTTGCCAATCTGGATGATGACAGTGCCCTGCGTGCGCAGATTTCCGAAAACATGGCGCGCCGCGATTTGTCCTTCATTGAAAAGGCGATTTTTGCGCAAGAACTCGTATCGTCGGGTTTTGGAAATCAATCACAGGTTGCAGAAGTTCTGACCGTGACCAAATCTTCGGTGTCCATGGCCATCGCCATCGCCGACATGGTCGGTACAGACCTCATCCGCGCCATCGGTGCTGCACACGGCATCGGCCGACCCCGGTGGGAGGCCATGGGCCGTGCCATCGCGGACAACGACCTGGATCGGGGCAGCCTGATCCGCCTTGCTGAGGAAACCCATGGCAAGGCCGATGTGGCCATGGTGATTGATGCCGCACCTGCGACCGACGACCCCTCTGTGCAGGCGTTCGAGGCCGTGTCGAAGGTTGTCACAAGGTTAGTCAAACCGGCCAAGGCCCCCTCCCCTTCTGCTGCATCCAGTCAGCCGCTCAGGATTGGGGGCAAACGTGGCGGCACGCTCAAACGCACCGCCAAAGGGATCTCGATCGAGTTGCAGAATAGTAAGTTTGCCGACTGGGTAGAGTCTGAAGCCGATGATTTGATTGAAGAACTTCACGAACGCTGGAAGCAGCGTTCAGAAGACTGAGGAAGAGCAGAAACCAAAAACAGGAGGCACGAAAAAGCCAAAGAAAAGGTCCCGCAAAGCGACCGCCCTACGAGACCCTGACTTGTTCTTAGCACTCTCAAGTTAGTCTCGGACGCCGTTTTTCGCAAGTCTTAAGTGATTCGCGGACCGTGATTTCTTTGTCTTCGTGAATGTAAAATGGACTACACCCCCGTAACGCCTTTCAGGCGACCCATAAATGCTGCCATTCTGCACTATCAGGCAGCGGCGCAACAGGACCTCCCGCCTTCTGGCGTCAACAAATGGGAAGCACTTCGCGAACTCGCCGCTGCCCGTATCGCCTTCGGCTTGTCCGACCGTGATTTGAGCGTGCTTCAGGCATTGGTCAGTTTCCATCAGGCCACGATCGTTGGCGGGAACCATAGTGAAACTGTCGTGCATCCGTCCAACAAGGCTATTTGTGAGCGCCTGAACGGTATGCCCTGCTCGACCATGCGGCGGCATTTGGCGAACCTGGTGCAAACCGGTTTCGTAGTGCGTCGCGACAGTCCCAACGGCAAGCGTTACACGCGCCGATATGGCGACGAAAAGATCGCTTTCGGCTTCGATCTGGCCCCCCTCGCCCAACGCTTCGTCGAAGTGTGCGAAGCCGCAGAGGCTGTCCGTGCTGCGGAGGAGCGCTACAAGCGGCTTAGAACCACTGTAAGCCTCATGCGCCGTGATCTAGCGGGTCTCGTCGACTACGGCCGCTCTCTGCGCCCTGACCACGCCATCTGGGACCAGGCGTCCGACCTATGCGTCCTGACGGCGCGTGACCTTCGTCGCAAGCTCGACTTTGCAGAGTTGCAGCAGATGGAATCTACGTTGTCCGAAGCCCTCAACGCAATTAGGGACCTGTTGGAACCAGTGCAATCACAAGATATGAGCACCAATGAAGTCACAAATGAGCAGCACTATCAGAATTCAAATAAAGACTCTTATGATTTTGAACCACGCTTAGAAAAAGCGCAGGGCGAGGGCAGCGCCTCCGATCCGGCGACAGCACTGGTTGCAGAGGGTAGTACTGATGAGCCTGTCTCGGTCGACAACAATCTACCTAGAATACCCCTCGGTCTCGTTTTGGCCGCTTGCTCTGAATACCGAACTTATGCTGAACGACCTGTGCGCCACTGGCATGATCTAGTAAGGGTTGCCGATGTAATAAGACCTATGATGGGCGTCTCTCCTTCAGCGTGGGATGAGGCCAAAAAGTACATGGGCCCGGAAGAGGCATCGGTGGTCATCTTGGCAATGTTGGAACGCTTCGGCGACATTCGGTCACCTGGTGGGTATTTGCGGTCGCTGTCTGCAAAGGCTGCGCTCGGTGAATTCTCCTGTGGTCCCATGATCATGGCCCTTATGAGAAAGGACGCTGCATGAAAAGTTCACAGCTGTGAACTGCGTCTTGTTTCGTCGCGCAGAAGACAGGTTCACAGCTGTGAACTCATTGCTTAGGGGATTCGTCCACTTTCTTCCGGGGCGCGCTGACCTGCGTAGAGCCCGGACTAACGAAAATCACACAGTCAGGTCACCATCTCCAAAGAGGTTTGGAAAGAGCCGCTCTCGATAATCCAACGGAAACGCCAACCGAACCGGCGTCTTCGGCGAGGCGGACGTCAGGTATCCGGCGGCGGTCAGTTTACTCAGCGTGTTGCGAGCAGTACGCTCGGACGTCTTGAGCACAATCTGCGCATCGCCTCGTTCCAGTGCCCCATGCCGAAGAACCGCCGAGATTAGTTCCGGCGCTCGCTTGTCATCGATGGTATCTGCAACAAGACGACGATACCGTTGGTCTAGTCCGCCGAGATCGAACAATCTTGCTGAGAAGGTGATCTGGTCGAGCGTCACCTTTAGGAACCATTCACTAAACGTCTTCAGTGCCGCTTCTGACAGGTTCCCCCGTCCGTCGCGGTCTCCGCGGCGTGGACTGTCGGCCAGATCCATCATCCGTTTGTACTCGCCCCGATCGGTTAGCCCGCGGGCCAGCCCACGTGATACGGACCAGAGCCCTTGGCCACCAATCCCCGCTGTGAGGGCCATGGCATGAGACATCAGTCTGCTGACACGGCCGTTACCATCCGGGAAAGGGTGGATGTAGTTCAGCCGGTGATGCGCAGATGCGATCGCGATGATCCGTCCGCTCGAAGACCGCGCCGCAATCTGAAATCGTTTGTCGAAATGGTCCATGAATGCCGCGACGCGCGACGATGAAGGAGGTAGGTGGCGCCCGACCGCAACTTCCCGATCATCATCCTGGCGCATGCGTCCCGGAACGATGGGCTCTTGTGTGCCGTCGGGATGTTCGATGACCCGAAACTCATCCGGCATCTCGTCGTAGAAGCTCTTATGGACCCAAGTCAGGAATTCGACGGATGTGGGGCGGGGCAGGGTGCCCTTGCGATGCATCTCATCGATGGCCCGTTGAACGATGACGTGCGCCCGGGCCTCAAGGGCGAGGGGACGGGTTTCTTCCTCAAGCTCGGCACCAGCCAGCGCCCTTTCGATGTCGCGGGGGCGCGTGTTGTGTCCTTCGATCAGGTTGGAGTAGTAGCAGTTCATCACACGGACGAGATCGGCAAGTTCGGCTGCGCTGTCAGGATGCAACCCTTGTCCCAGCCCGGTGGCTTCCCTCTGGATGTCGACCGAAAGGTCTGCCAGTTCTGTGGGAATATGCTCCTCGAAGAAGCAGGGTTCGATCCTGGCGGGTGTTTCCAGCATTTTGCCGATCTTCCATGTTTGCAAAGTAATTGAAAAATAAACACATTTCGTACTTTCAAGCAAGGTTTTGCCGATATGCGTTGCCGATCTTGCCTGCCGATCTGGAATTGCTGCATGAAATCAATGGCTTCGGCAGAAGGGCCGGGCTTTTCGGTTTTGTTGTGTGCCCAAAGGGGCCGGAAAAAGAGAAAGTGTTCTTCGGGTTTTGTGACTGACGGATGAGGGCCTTTGCGGTCCCTCAGATGGGTCCGGGCCGGGTTCCGGTCTGCCGTTCCTGATGGAGGGCATTCCCATGCAAACAGGTGTCTTGCGCGTGTTGCGCGCGACCGCTGCCTCGTGGTGGCG
>Ga0209634_1003886_pt1 | contig 9984 bp, 6 predicted proteins | sample LinPmetageLP40_FD_184043 | JGI IMG/M metagenome (GOLD analysis project Ga0209634, IMG submission 184043) | Marine viral communities from the Pacific Ocean - LP-40 (SPAdes) (version 2) | ecosystem: Environmental > Aquatic > Marine > Oceanic | place: Pacific Ocean | collected 2010-08-26 | reverse complement strand
TTGTTACAATCTAGCAATACAGGAATTAGAACAAGTAGATGGCTAACAAAAGCAAAGAGGCTACCCTGTTTACATTTCAGGCTAATCTAAAACAGAACGGCACCGTAGAGTTGACTTGGGAAGGAGTCAAGCCAGAGCAGTTTGAATCTGCAATGGTAAAGGGACTACCCCAGTGGGATGGGTCACATTCGACCGCATCCCTTTTACGATACCTTCGATCTATGGCAGATGAGATGATGGAAAAGTCCAGAAACTATATCTAGCTTTTTCCCTTACCGTCTGCAGCGTAGAATGGTACCATCTCTCCCTTAGAGTTCTTTACCATCTTTAATGCGCTAGGAGATTTACCGCCCATTGCCATAGGAGTGCGATCCATAGCCTTTGTCATAGAAGGAACGGGCATCATCTGATTCTGCATCATGTTCTGTTGTGGCTGAGTAGCCGACATCTTGCCCCCCGCTTGAGCTTTCTTGCGGGGTTTTGTCATTCCACCGTACATCATTGGCTTACGCTTTGCAGCACCACCGTACATCATTCCCTTACGAGGGCCGTTGTTGTATGTTTTCATTTGCTTTGTCCTTAGTTAAATATTGAGGGTAAACGTACATTTCCTTCACGTAAGTCTGTTTGTCGTTTTTCAATTTCTGGAAATATAGGTATACGAACACCCTCTCCAGTTAAAGCATCGCGGCCTGTTCTTGGTATTCCAGATGTAGTGTCTGGGTACAGAGTAAACGCTCTGCCGTATTTGTCTTCCATTGTAACTGGTTCCGGCTTACCCATTTCGTTTGCAAACTTAGCATACGATGCCACCAGAGCATTGTAGAAATAAGTTTCACGTTGCGGAGTCAAGGGTTTGCCTGTACGAACCATCTCAAGAAACAACTCTCCTAGCTCTGGGTCAGACAAAACAGACCGAATCATGTTGAATTTGTTGCCCCTGAATTGCTGTAGTACGGCTTCCGTACCAACATACCTTGCGCTGATAACACCGCGATTGATTGCATAGAAACGACTTATGAAAGACTCTACGCTAAAGGAACGTGGCACACCTGTTATGTCAAACTCTTTTGTGCGGAAGTCTGCAGCGCGGTCCGACATCAACTTCATCGTTGCGTCCCAGACCTTGTAGCGTCTTTCCCCAATCAGTTCCTTTACGATCTTGGCTTTTTCCTGATCGTCTGAGCCTAGCATACGTCTCATCATTGAAACATCTATTACAGATTCACCAATCATTGTACCTTTGACATCCGTAATGATAGTTTTTCCAGTTCCTTTGATTGCGTTGTTCTGCAGGGAATCAACGTACAATGCTGCTAGTGTGCTTGAAACCTCTTCATCAGTAAGGTTACCTGCCTTTTTAAGCTGTGCCTTTAGTGTGTTTAGCTGATCAATGCCCCCGGATACAAGCCTTTCACCAACGTCATCCATCGACACTCGTGAAGGACTAAAGTTCTCAAGTAATCGAACAGCAAGTTCCTTTTGTTTCTTTGCTTTTTGTGCAGGTTCTAACTGTTTGCCCAATTGAGTCTGTATATCAGTGATAGCTCGTTTAACAGTTCTGTCGTATATTTCTTTACCAACAGATTTCTCTGAGAAACCTAATGTATCATCAATCAACGAACCTATATTTAACATAGGCTTTGATTGCCCGTCTGGTCCTACCATAACAAACGTTTGATCTAGGTTAGCCATTTGACGGGAAAGTTCTTGCGGCTTTACTTTACCCTGCAAACTTACTATGTAGTCTGCTACTGCAGTCCTCACAGTGGCTGCAAAAGCCTCAGTAACCTTGTCTCCCTCAACGAAAGCGTATGCAGGTGTTCCCGATGGAGTAACTATCTCTTGCCCTAGTGTCCGTTGCAGGGAATCAAAGAAAGTCTTACCACCTACGTTGGGGTCTAAGTTTGATACAGTCTTTATATCCAACCACTCACGAGGATTACCGTTTCCAAAGCGAACACCAAGCGGGTTGTTCACACTAACATCAACAACTGACCTGTTGCCCCATGACATCCAGCGAGGGACTACAGCCTTTTCGTCCAGATCGTACCACCGTGATTTGAATTTAGCCCACTCTCTGTTTGCTTCAGCAAGCATACCATTGGGTCCAGCTACAGGAGTAGGGACAAGCTCTTCTGCATCGTTCACATTCATAACGTTCAGGCTACCAATATCCATTCGGGTGCCGTCGTCTCGTACCATTTCAAACTGACCAAACTTACCCTCAACGACATTCTGCAGGGTTTCAAACCTATCTGCTCGTTCTTTTTTACCAGACTTAAGAGAAGTATACTGTATGTGCCGCAACGACTTGTCTAGTTCTCTTAGCTGACCAAACGACATCTCAAATATGTCTAGGCTGCTGTCGTTTTCTTGTGCAATTTCACGCATAAATTGTACAACTTGAGTCTGGTCGCTTACACCCTTACGAAACTCTTTGCCCTGTCCCCCTTTGCTTTTTGGTATTGAAAGTGTAGCCTTCATGTCCTTTACGACTTCTAGGATTGTTTTGTCACTTCCTTCTGCCAACGCTGAAAAGAACGGGTTAGACAGGGTTACAAAAGTTTCGTCAAGTATCAGAGTTTGACCCCCTGTCATGTCCGATCCACGCAGCTTTCCAATCGGTAGATCAGGCATCTCTAAGAACATAGCGTCAAACACATCGCTTACGTTTACGACTACGTCACCCTCAATTGCATTTCCGGCACTGTCAACATAGTTACCGTTGTCAAGAACACCGTACATTCTCTGTACTTTTGCTTTATCTGTGGCGTGTCCACTTTCCAAAAGCACCGCCAACAAATCTCCCGGACCATCGAAGTTAGCAATGTCGGCTGCAGCGCGTTGTCCTGATGCAACAACTCCCTTCGCCCCAATCACATTCTCCACTACCGCATTAGCTCCTGCTTGAGTGGACAAGTTAGAGTACACAGTGTTAGCATGTTTGGTTACGGCATCAGATATTCTGGCCCGTGACTCGTTGTTAATTTGTTCAAACTCTAAGCGGGGTATATCTGCTGCGTTAATTAAGTTGCCGTTTTGCAACCTTCCCATAGCTTGTTCAAAGTTTCGTATAGTTTTCGGTCCTAACGCCTCGCCAAAAGATTTGCTGTTACCCTCAATCAAATCTAGGTAGTATTGTACCCCGTGCTTATCAATTGTGCTTATATCTTTTCCAAGTTGATCTATAGAGTTTTGACCTTGATCAATCGCAGCGTTAACCAGCCTAAAGAAGTCACCCTTTGGCGATTCACCAACGCCCCCTTCAATACTTTGTAGTACACCCCGAAGTTCAGCAACCATTCTTTTCTGCGTATTCAGGTTCTCTTCTAAGTCTTGAACATCAAAATTTCTTATCTGTTTGACGCTGAGTTTGCTGCGGGTAATATCTTCTAGAGATTTTAGAGTTGCCAAACCACTAAGGTTAGCAAAACCAGTATCTAGTAATCTAGAGTCCAAACCTTCTGCAATTAATATGTCGTATATCTCATCTAAATATTCTGCCCGTCTGATAATACCAGCTTGCATTTCTGGAGAAAAGTTGGTTATGTTTTCGGTCAGGAACTCTAGGTAGGCTTTCTTGCCCCCAAACTTTTGTCCCAACGATGATCTTTTCAGTGCAGAAAGTGCTGCTGGTACATTGCCTTGAGCAAGGTTAAGAAATAATCCGGCACCAATACCCACAAGCTCACCCATCATGGGATCGCCTGTTACTCCATATGTTTCGTCACGCTGCTGGAAGAAGTGACCAGTTGTACCCGCGCCTATTACCATGTAAGCGTTAGCAGTGTCGATGTCTCTCATAAATTTAGGAGTGGCACTCTTTAACTTGATAGCGTGTAATGCAGTATCTGCTTGGATTATAGCTGAATCAAACTGATCAAGTTTGCTTCGATCTAAAGCGTCAGGCGTACCCCCACGCTTTTTTACTCCAGCGTTTAAAGCGTCCTTTCGTTTTATGATGCTATCACGATACTTAATTGCACTTACGACCTCTGCCCTTTCACCCACTTCCATTGCTGCATCGTCTGTCTGCATACCAAGTGTAACTCTGTTGCCAACAGTGCCTTGCTTTATCTTTTGTAGCCAGCTAGGTTCGGCTCCGGCTAAAACGCCGGAACGGTCTGTCTTGTACGACTCAAATATATCGTCAAATGATCTGGTTGATCCTTTTGCAACTTCTTCGTTGTAGTATACGTTGAAACGTTCGAGTTCTTTCTTTGAACGAAAAGCTGTTGTTACCTTTGCAATCTTACTTGGAGCTAAAATCTCTGCTCCAACCTTTACCAAGCGTGGCCCAAGCCCTGTCAGGGTTGACAGGTAAGCTTCCATGACAGGTAAAGAAACCTCTGTTCCTCGTTGTGCCATTCGTGCAATCATCTTGTGTGCAAGGGGTTGCCATATAGTGTCCATGATTGCTCTGCGACGGGAGCTTTCCCGAATATCAAAATACCCCGGATCGTCGTTTAGGTTGCCGTACTCTCCGTCAATCGCATCTAAAATTTCTCCGACTCCCCATAGCCCCATCTGGACAGGGAATTTAAAAATGTTTTCTGCCGCACCGCCTACAACTTTTTCAAAGTCACCCATTCCAACCGTACCAAGAGACATGTTGATTATGTCTGCACGAGTACGTGCGTCTTCAACGCCAGATTTAATCAGGGTTTTGTTTATCAGGTCGGCAAACAGAGGTCTTCCTACTTCGGGGTCAATTAGATTTAGTGACCCTGCCATCGCCCCTTCACGGTACAATTCAAGGTCTTCTTCTGTCATGTCTTTAGCAAGAACCTTACGAACCTCAGTTTCGGGAATTGGTAATGTGCCTGTAATTAACGCGGTTGCCATCAGCGGCACTGATAATAGTGATCTCGTATCTGTAGGCGTAGCTATACTTATTTCTTGATTAGGATTAGGGAGCCTTGTTTGTTCATATATCAAGTTGTCCCACGGGACTTTAAAATCCTTACCTTCGTCATCAACAATAATAGTGGCTCCTGCCCGATTAGCAACTTCTAGGCGAGTAGCGTAATCCATGTTTTCTAAAAATGCTGTTAGTTCGCCTTGTGCATTACGAAAGCCGGTAGCTTTTTCAAAATTACTTACGATTTTAGGATTATCAAAATTCATAACCTGTTGAAGTTTGATTTCAGGGCTTATCTTTCGTACGTCAACGATTCTGGGCTTTACTTCAGTTGATACTTCAATACCCCCACTGACGATAGAGTCCTTTCCCCCAAACATAGGCTCCATCTTGACATCAAACACAGGCTGATCTTTACCACCAAAAGACTCCTTGCCCAGCGCAGGAAACCTATCAACGGGTTCAGGTCTTGCCTGTTGACCCCCCATAAATCCACCTGTACCAGATGTTCCCATATTAGAAAGAACGCTTTGGTTCAAGCCTAGAAGATCATTCATTTGATTATTTGTTCTATCAGCCATAAATGTTCCTTAGTTAGATAGCAGCACTGCAACGGTATTTTTACCCAATGCTTTTACAGCGTCTTCAAGTGTGTTGTAGGTGTCGGCAAATTTACCCTGTGCTTGATTTATCTTATCCAGCTTCTCTTGGTCAGACATTTGTGTAGAATTTTCAGAATTATTGTCTGTACCTGCAGGTCCAGCTACCGCAAGTTTAGAAGCAATCATAGATGAGGTAAGCTTACCCGGTGTTGTACCGATTGATAGAGCCTGAAACGTTAGTGCAGCGTACGCATTTTCACCGCCGTTTCCTACCGCTCTCGAATGCTTTTCAATACCGACCAGCAACTTTCTTGCAGCCCTTATGATGGTCAACTCTGTGCTTGCCTTTCCCATAGGAGCATTTAGTTTTAAAGCTTTCAATATGTTTTGAACGTCTTGGTCAGACACTGTACGTCCACCTGTTCCACCCTGAATAGCTGCTGCCATTTGATAAGCGACCATGTAACGATAGAAGTTACGAAGAGCAAGGTTTTTAATTACCTCGTTTTTAGAATCAATCCCCTGTATTCCACCGTCAGAAGGAGGCCGGTCTAAACTCGCCATATTCTCTTGTCTGGCTTTTAATTCTCTTTCTCTGTAGGCAACTACATTCATTCCTTCAGCTTTAGCTAACTCTTCTATTCTTTCATCTGTGGCATTATCCAGTATGCTATTGAAGTACCTTCTTCCATTTGAGTCTTGCCCAATCAATTGATTTTTTGCAATGTCAAAAGCCTGACTATCATTTAACTGTTTAAGGCCACCCGTCTGTAGCAGTCTGTCTACAAAAGGTAGTTGTCTAAACATATACATCGCACCGTCTAATCCAACGTACAAATTACCCATGAAAGTGTTCATGTCTATGAACTTACCGTCATCAGTAAAGAATGTTTGTTCCATTTGATTAAACGTAGTGACAGTCATGGCGGCTGAGTCGGCCTGTTGTATGCGACCTTCTCTCTCTTTATCCAGAGCGTCTACAGACTTTCCTGTTATCTGAGCGTATAGAAATGCGTCGGATTCAGTTCCTAAGTTGGACGGCATAAAGGCTTTTATTATTGCTGTTCCTTTATCAAAGTCACCACCGTGAGTCTCTGAAAATCTTCGTTTTACCGAAGCATTAACTTGCTCGTTGTCTGAACCACCTTCTCCACCAACCAGCTTTCTCCAAGTTGCGTAGTAGGGCGTACCATCTACTTCAGTGCTTGTTCTGAGGTAGTTAACAAACTCTAGGTTTGGTTGTTTTTCTGATATGATGACCTGTCCATTTGGTCCTTTTTTAGGAGTTGTTCCGTCTGCCTCGTACTCATACACAACAAGGTCTTTTACAACATTAACTGCAGATTCGTAGTCTGAGTCAGACCCACCCTTAAATTCAAAATCACCAGTCTCTACGTTCAACTCTACTGTTGCATTCGGAGCTACTGTTTGAAGTACAAGCTGCACATCTTTATTAAATTTAGCATTGAAAGGAACCGGGAATGGAACCATTACAGGTACTCCCGCATCTCCCGGCTGTCCGTTACTGATTTCGGGGGGTAAAGTTACAGGCACATTTGCGGTAAGAGTGTTCTGAACAGTTCCTACAAGTGATCTTTCGTGAAGAACCTTGTTATAATTATGTGCTTTTCTTTTTTCTAGCAGTAACTGCATACGCAATTCGTCTTTTAGAAATGGAATATTCTCATACAGGTCAGGGTAATTTGCTTTTACATACGCTTCCGTATTTCGCACTACTCTTGCGGGTGTTATACGCTCTCCTGTAGAGGTTCGTAGTTGTGTTTCTTGCTTCATGGTTACACCCAAATACTTTACAAGATCATTAAGCCCTGCCTCATCGTACCCCGCTTGCTGCCAGTCTACTTTTCCTTCTTTTCTGGGCAAGGTGCCTGAATTAATCCACTGTGTCATTAGCCTAAGTTGGGTGGCGGGTTTTCCGCTGGTTTGAGTGTCTAACGGAACTTCAAACCTTTCCTCTTTATTTAGAGCGTTAGTGTACTTAGGGCTTCTATAAAAAGCTTGTGAAGACTTGATTGCGTTTTTTGCGTCCGATATGCTGAGTATAGCTCCCGGTTTTGATACTCTTGCATCAGTGTCAGGGTTAAGTTCATATGCTTGACCAGTAGGAGTGTACACGCCGGGGTTTGAATTGTATTCCTCAAGTGTTATTGGGTTAGAACCTTCACTCTCAAACCCTTTCTTTACAGCGTCAACCATCATTGTAACTTTTGTTGTATCTTCTTTACCAATAATTTTTATTCCCCCTACAACAACAGGGGCATCTTGTGGACCTTCTACTTCTTGACTTTTTATATCCTTTTTTAAATGACCTGCCTTTATCGCGTCATTAAACGTTTTGAAGTACAGTCTTTCACCACTATTTGGGTTTGTAACAACGTATCTAAGTCTCTTACCCTCTCCCTTTGGAGTAGAAACTGTTACAGGGTCTACTTTTGCTGTAGGTAACGCCGCAACGTCAATGTCTGGAGCAACGCTTCTAATTTGTGTTGGACTAAGACTAACTTGCGAAACACTTCCCGGCTTTGCTTTGGCTTCAACGTTTGCTTTTGTTGCGCCGTAAACAGTATTATCATCTGTATCAACGCCTCTAAAAAGAAACACATTCTTTTCTTTAGAGGGTTTGGCTTTCTTAGCTAAATGGTCAGGAAAGTAATTTGGTTCTAATTTTCCGTCTTTATTTCTGAATCCAAATCCTACATGCGTCAGGTTTGGCATAGTCCCAAAAACACTTCGTTTATCTTCAAATGCACTCATAAAATCTATGGTACCGGTTTCGTCTTGGTATAGTTTTTGAGATTGTTCTGTGTTCGGAGATACCTCCTTAATGTCCTTATTCTTACCCCCTATTCTTCTTCGAGTTGTTGTCCACCCCTTGCCATGACCAACGGCTCCCGGCTGTCTTTTTGTAAGAAAAGTTTTATCTGTATCATCAGCAGTGTAGCCCCACTCATGCACCACGTTTGCAGCTTGCTCTTCTTGTTGAGCTTTTTGTTGTGTTGCAAGGGCTTGAGCGTCAGCAGCATCTTCCCGCCGCCCTTTTTCAAAGAACCTTGCAGCCCCATAAGCAAGCAATAGTAAAGGATCAGCCATCTTTCATATCTCCCATAGCTAGGAATGAATTTGCAGGAACATCTTGAGTTGGCATTTCAACAGGAGTGCGCTCTTCTTGTTCTAAACCTTCTATTTCCATTCGCTCTTGCCTATTTATCTCTTCATTCATCGCTTCAAACAAGTCAGGGTTACGCTCTTTCATAATCTTAAAGAAAGAAACATCGTCAACCTCTCCCTCACGTATGCCCTCTTCTTCCCTGTCATCACTCATCATGCGTGGCTCGAAGCCTTCTTCCAGAGCCTCTTTGTACAGATACACACCTATGCTTGGCTTGATTAGTTCAGCAACATCAGGGGTGTAGAATCCCTGCATAAATCCTTTAAAAGCAATCTGTGATACAATCTCTTGCACAGATATACCTGCCACCATCATCCGCATTGTATCCTTGCGGGTCATGGGGTCTTCTAGTTTATCAAGAACGAAATCTAACGCATCGTCGGGATTGGCAAACTGTGGGGGCTTTTCCCACGCCCACTTTCCCGGAGTGTCTGTCAGGGAATGCCCCGGTGGAGCAGCCATCGCTGTAATCTTATCCAGTTCCATATTTACGCCTTTACAGTTCCTTTAGAGTATTTACGTGCTAGAGATACAGCGGGTGTTCTTGCGCTTGCTAGAGATATGTTACTTCCACTGCGTAGGTTTGGAGAAGGGATTCTATATCCTTGTGCCATTTTTGACAGTCTATTTGCTACTCGTTGGTCTTGCATAGCTCGTGAAATCCTATCAGTTTTACCGAATGGCATCATTTGAGCTTGCCCGGCTTGGAACCCGCCACGAGCAGATGAAAAGTTGCTTCCTCCGACTTGAGTTCCAGACGGCAAGTCTTTTAAGTTTATTGCTGGGTTATTGGGGTCGTTGCCACTGCCAGTAAGTAGGTTTGTTGCCATATCCCCAACAGCCTTACCAATACTAGCACTTCCTAAAGTAAATTTGGGGCTGGAAAAAAAGCTGCCTACACTAGACAACCCCCCTTGCACACCGGAAGGTAAAGCATCATACACATAGTCTAATCCTGAAGTAACTGCACCACCCAAGAGATTGCCGCCGATTGTTGCTAACGATGTAAAAAATGAACTCATTTTATCTACCTATTTAAATATAGAATCTATTGTCTTAACCATCAAAAAATCATCAAACTTAGTATCATACGATGAAGAGGCCGCGTCAATCTGTGCTGATTGCATAGCAGCATTGTGAGCGCGGTCAAGTTCGTTTGTGGTTGTCTGCATAGTCCAAGATGCTTGGTCACGATACAGTTGCCACAAATTATTTAGTGAGTTTTGATTTAAGCCCAGAAGAGTCTGTACGTTCTGTTGATTAGCTACGTTTTGCGCTGAAGTGTTTGATGTATTTATCTGTCTTCGCCACGCTGTATTACTCTGGTC
>Ga0209634_1003881_pt1 | contig 9987 bp, 7 predicted proteins | sample LinPmetageLP40_FD_184043 | JGI IMG/M metagenome (GOLD analysis project Ga0209634, IMG submission 184043) | Marine viral communities from the Pacific Ocean - LP-40 (SPAdes) (version 2) | ecosystem: Environmental > Aquatic > Marine > Oceanic | place: Pacific Ocean | collected 2010-08-26 | reverse complement strand
TCAAGCATAGAAGCTAACGCTAACAGTATAGTAAGAATAGAAATACGAACAGAGAAGCTAGAGCTTGCAGTCCAAGGACAAGCAGTAGCTCTTGCACGAATAGATGAGAACATCAAAGCAATACGTATGTCAGTAGAACGTATAGCGTCAAAGGATTAAGGATAGTTAAGAATGGCAATATCACCAGAGCAATTTAAAAATACGGTTGCACCCTTTCTAGGAATTAAAATTGATAAGTCTTTAGGTCAAAAAGCTTTAGATCAATTAATTAACTCTAATCCAGCATTAGCAGCTAAAATGGGTGCATACAATAAAGTTTTAGATGGTGCAGTTTCTGGTAATCCTGTATTAAGAGTAGCTAAAGGTGGTTACATATTTGCATCTGACGAACTAGGTGACCCACGAGTCAAAGAAGAAATGAAGGACAACCCTGAGTTTTCTGAGTTTGCTATAGATCAACAAGATGCTACAGCTAATAAGATGCAACAAAGGTTTGCTCAACCGCAAGATAGAATGAGGCCAGCTAGAGGTTACGCTGTAGGTGGACAGCCTGTAAGGATTCCGCTAGCACAACAAACGCCTACTCCTTCTTTAGGCCCTGAAATACCATTAAGAGGTGGCCCTAACCAAATAAGAGACCTGAGAGATAGATCAATGGATGGTCAGATAAATCCTGATACTCTGCCACCATCAAGAGGTGGTCCTAACATAGGTGGCAATCCATATGACAGGCCAATGCCTTTGCCTGATCCCGATCCACGTTTTGCTACAGATGGTGATGGTCGTTTACCAGAAATGACAGGTCAACTTCCGGGTAGAACAATGCCTCTGCCTGATCCACGTTTTTATCAACAACCAGTTCGACCTTACCAACCAGATAGCAAAATAGCACGAGCAGATACTAGACGGTTTGGTCAGCAACCACAGCCAATTAATATAAATCGACCAATGCCTTTTCAACCTATTGGTGGAAGACCGGGTGGACCGATTTTTCCTGAAGCAGAATTATTTAATCGTATGCCAGCTAGTCGACCTGCTCAACCTACATCATTGTCTTATGAAGCTGCACTAAATAGAACTAGGCAACGAGATGTAAAAAGCGCAGGAGAACAAGCAAACATAGATGCAGCACTCGCATTAGGACCGGGTGGCGTTTACGATATACCACAAGCTAAAACTATGGCAGCTCCACAAACTGACTTAAACAAATTAGCTGACGCACAAAAAGATATGATGGAGAAAACGTACACTGATCCGGGCAGTGTTATTACTGCTGGTGTAACTGAGAACATAGTACCGTCTGCTTATACTGAAATAGCTGAAGGTACAGGACAAGTTACAGGTGATCCATCTGTAGATATACCTACAGCTACAGACGTAGCTACAACAGGTGTACCTACAGCAGAAGGTCCAGCAGGTGTAATGACAGCTACAACTGCAGCAGATAAAGTTAAAACTGCTACTGACGCTATGACTGCAGCTACAGGTGCAGTAGGTGATGACGCTCAAGTAACTGCTGCAACAGAAGATAAGTCTGCTGTGTCTGACTTAACTGCAGCAGCAGGTGTTGCTAATGTAATGACTAACCCTGTTAAGCGTAAAATAGAAGCTGGTGAAATAGTAAGTGGGGCTGCTGATGCAGCTACTGCCGCTGCGTTTACAGAGCAAGTAGAAGCTGCAACTGCTACACCTTCAGATAAAGCTACAGTTAAAGGTCAGCTTGATACACTCATGAATGACTTCGATGGTGGTGAGACACCTGTATGGGCAGCAGGGGCTATGAGAGCCGCTAACGCAGCGATGGCAGCTAGAGGGCTAGGTGCATCAAGCATGGCAGGACAAGCTATCATACAGGCAGCTATGGAGTCAGCAATACCTATAGCTCAAGCTGATGCTTCAACTACTGCACAATTTGAAATGCAGAACTTGTCAAACAGACAACAACGTGCTATGCTTGCAGCTCAACAAAGAGCTACATTTATAGGGCAAGAGTTCGACCAAGAGTTCCAATCTCGTGTAGCTAACTCTGCTCGTATTGGTGACATAGCTAACATGAACTTTACCGCAGATCAACAGATAGCTCTAGAGAATGGCAGAGCAGCTAACACAATGAACATGGCTAACTTAAGTAACTCACAAGCTATGGTTATGGCTGAAGCGGCTGCACTATCACAGTTAGACATATCAAACTTAAACAATAGACAACAAGCTGCAGTACAAAACGCACAAAACTTTATGCAAATGGATATGCAGAACTTAAGTAACGAACAACAAACTAGTATGTTTAAACAACAGCAAGTTGTAGCTTCTTTGTTTACTGATCAAGCAGCAGAGAATGCAGCCAGTCAGTTGAACGCTACATCAGAGAATCAGACACAACAGTTCTTTGCTAGTCTTGCAAGTCAAACTAGTCAGTTCAATGCTACTCAAACTAATGCAATGTCACAGTTTGATGCAGACAATGTTAGTACACTTAAAAGGTTTAATGCTGAGTTAGATAACCAACGTGATCAGTTCAACGCTACTAATGGATTAGCTATAGCGCAATCTAATGCACAGTGGAGACAGAATGCTACTACTCTCAATACTGCAGCAGCTAATGAAGCTAACATGGAGTACGCTAAAACTGTAAATGGTTTAACTGGTACAGCACTTGATCAACTGTGGCAAAGAGAAAGAGACTTGATGTCTTTTGCTTTTACAGGATCAGAAAGTGCAGCAGACAGAGCCGTAAAGATTGCAGTAGCTAAACTGACAGGTGATCAACAAGCTGACTTAGCTGATCAAATGGGTAAAGGATCTTTCTTTTCTACTATACTGACTGGTATACTAGGTAAAAAGTTTGGGTTTTAAGTAAATGGGTTTAACAGATAAAGTTTCAGAACTAGCAAATTACTTTTCTAATAACTTTGACAAAGTAAGAGAGCTTCCTACTAGTCTTGCAGGTTCAATTACATCAGCAGCTACAGCCGTTCCTAAAGCTCCTATGTTTTCACAATCATCAGCAAAAGAAGACGACCCTTATCCTAATATGATTAGAACTATTGAAGACATGTTAGATACTATAACTGAAGGTAATGCCTACGATAAATTTAAACCTCAGTTAAGACCTACAGTAGATCCGTTCAAAGACATACGACCTAAAGAAAGACCTACTGTAAAAGAAACAAGCACTACTACTACTGCTATTAAAGAACCAAGAGGTATTGTTGAAAAACCTAAAGCATTTGAATTAAACACTATACCTCGTGAGATTTTTTCTAAGAAAGGTGGATCATACTCTTTAACTGACATAGACATTGACACTATGGCTAGGACTATTGCGGCTGAAGCAGGTGGTGAATCACTTAAAGGACAAATTGGTGTAGGGTATGTTATATTAAATAGAACATTAAATGAATGGCAAGGAAAAGAAACGGTAAATGATATTATAAAATCTCCTTATCAGTTTAGTGTATGGAACGAAGACAGTGAAATTGATCCTACTACTATTACACCAGATGATTCCAGATACAAATCTGCTTTAAAAGTTATTGAAGGTATTACCTCTTCTAAGTATAAAGATCCTACAGGTGGTGCAGCTTATTATTGGAATCCTAAAACAGCTAAAAGAAAAACATGGATGAGTCCAGCAGAAAAAGAAAATAAATTAACTATAGGCAAACACACTTTTGCAGGACAAGTAGACGACCCCTTTAAGTATATATACAAACCAGTAAAAAGACAGTAGGAGAAATGTTTTATGAAAACTAATGCACTAATGTCTCCTCGCAATAAAAAAGAAACAGAAGTTCCTGAAGATGAGATAACTGACACAACTAGAACTACAGCTAAACTAGCCCTTATGATAGCTGAACTCAGAAACAAAGAAGAACTATAGGTAAAACAAAATGAGTAAAGTACAAGAAAATTTATTACAAGCTCCAATTCCCGGTCAGTCTCTTACGGACACACCTAAAAACTTTCCATGGGAAAGAGCTGCTGAATACTCAGATCCTACTGAAGCAGCAAGGTTTGAATTAAAAAGACTTAATAGACCAGAAGCACTAGATAGTATCTTATCGTTACTGCAAGTTGGGTTTCCTATAATACCATTAGCTGAAACTATTAAAACAAACAGTCAAGCAGAAGGTCTGTACAATCCAGATATAGGATTGCTCATTACGCCTATAATTACTCAGCAGTTAATAAGCACAGCAGAAGATGCAGGTATTGAATATGTAATGGGAGATGAAGAATCTGAAGAAGCGAAGACTGAAAAAGAAGATCAGCGTGTTGATGCAATGTTACAAAAGAAAATAACTAAGATGCTCACTAAAGATCCTAAAGATGAAATAGTATCAGATGCACTTGACTTTCTTAAAGAAGAACCAGCATCAGACATAGCTGACAACATAGCAGAAGCAGAGATGATGGACACACAAGAAGAACAAGAAGTTGTAGAAATGGAAGAGCCAAAAGAAGAAAAACCTATGGGTCTAATGAGTAGGAGTACAATGTAATGGCAGGTTTTTGGGCAGGGTTTGGTACTCAATTTTCTAAAGACGTAGGAGAAATTCGTAAAGAGTTACGAGAAGATTCTCGTGATCGTAAAAACTATATGGATCAGTACGGAGCTAAAACTATAGCTGCCGCACAAAAAAAATCAGATGAAATATTATCAATGGTAAATGAATCTGTAGCTATGGGAATAGATGAACAAGCTATGCTTGGTATCTTTCAGAAGAGTGGAGCTAAAGGTATAAGAATGTTTCATAAAGCTTTACTTGAAAGACCTAATCTTAGCATAGATGATTATCAATCTATTAGTAGAATGGGAAGAGAATGGGTAAAAGATACTGATCTTGATTTAACTGAGGTTATACTACGAGGCATGAATGTATACCATGATCCAGATGCCAAGCGTCCCGAAAGAGATCAAAACTTTCTTCAAGGTATAATTTCTGGAGGTTATGGTGATGATAGTTGGATGGATGAACCTAGATTTGCTGGAGGTCTTACTGCTCGTGACGTAAAAAGAATAGAAGCTGGTACAACACAAAACCCTACTGCAGGAGGCTTAGATGTTATTGGTATGTTAGGACCAAAAGCATTAAGCGATACAGCAGATAGAAGTTATGAAAACTTAATGATTGAAAAATTTAAAAAAGTATGGTTAGTTGAAAAAAATAAACAGGTACTTGTTAGAGATGCTTTTAATCCCGGCACTCCACGGTATATTGCAGAACAAGAAAAATTTCAAAAGTTAATGGGAATGCAAACAAATGGATTTCAAACTCCAGACCTAGCTGAATTTGCTAAAAGTTATGATCCCGATTATACTATGTATAGATACATAGATTCCATAGAACGTGAGCGTCCAGCTTCTATGAGTATTAATCCTATGTTAGCTGGAGTATATGGAAATAGAAATCAATTTGCAGATAACTTAAAACTTGAAGAAAAAGTTTTTGAAACCATTGAAGAAGCTCAAGAGTATGTAAATAGACTTGGACGAGCTACTACTGTTCTTGTTGAAAAAGGTAGACTAAGTCAGATTTTTAATATTGCACCTGATGCTTAGTAAATTAGAAAGAAATTTATGCCTATAATAGATAGCCTATCTGAATACAAACCTATTACAGATGCAAGTAACTTAGAGGACTTGCAAACTACTCCTTTAATTCTAGATGAAGAAGAAAACGAAGTAGAAGTAATCTGGGATAAACAACCTATAGTAAAAAAGAATATCTCTTTAGTACCAGAAAGTAAAACTGAAGGGGCAGGAATGTTTGGGGTTGTCACACCTCTAAAATTACTGGCTGGTACTGTTAATAAAGGATTGTCTGTAGGTGCATCATTAAGTGATGTAATATCTGAGTTTGATTGGAAATCTTCTGAGTTAAATCCTACTAAAGAAGGTCTTACAAGTAAAGACTTATACAAACAAGAAAACTTTTCAGTCATACAAAACATGATGAAAAGAAGATATGGTATGGATATAAAATATAATAAAGCAGAAGACATTGTATCTTCGTGGCGACAGATGATGAAGAACAGAGACATGTATCATGCAGGTAACTCTGTTACAATGTTTAACTGGTTAACTAAAGCAACAGACGCAGACAAAAAAGCAGCCAAAGATTCTATTGAGTTGTGGACAGAGGTTGGTGGTGCTTTTCAAAAAAAAGAAAGAGAAATAAACAATGAGAAAAATAAAGTAATAAATAGATATGTATTAGATGATAAGGGAGAACTTGATTGGGATTATTATAAAGATAAATCTTCTGAAATTTTCTTTACAAATAAATCTATAGGAAAGCAATCAGTAATAGATACTGCACAAGCTGTGCTTACAGACCCTATTAATATAATTCCTATAATTACTTTTGGTAGAATAAAAACTAAACAAGCTAGAAAATTAGCTACAGCATTTCGACAAAAAGAAATAAATCATATAAAAAATAATGTAATAAAAGATAAAAGATACAAAAACCCTAACTCAAAAAAAGTAAAAATAGATTATGAAGTACAAAAACTTACTTGGAAAGCAATGCAAAGTGCAGATATACAATTTTCTGCTATGAAAAGAGCTTTACTTGGTAGCGCAGGTATAAATGCAGCAAGTAATGCAGCGATTGATTGGTTGAATCAAACTGCAGATATTACAGTTGGTATAAAAGATAAAGATGAATATAGTAAAGGACAAACAGCAACCATAGCTACTCTTGCTGCAGTTTTTGGAGGTGGAGCAAATTTTGGTTATCACGCTTTGTTTAATACAGCCGCACGTACTGCTTTAAGAGGTAAAAGTCCTACTCCTTATATATTTGAGGAGATGATAAAGAATAGAAATTTAATAAAACAAGGTGTAACTGGAAGAGCAGAAGACGTATGGAAAAATCTGCGACCTGAAACAATATCTGCAATAGGTGCATCATTAAGAAACAACAGTCAAAAACATTCTACGTGGTTAGAAAAAGTAGAAAGGGGACAGCCTCTTGCTTATAATGTAAAAGGAGAACCTGTAAGATCTTCTGCTGCAGTTTTAGATGCTTATCTAATGGGTAATGCAGATGAAGGTATTGAAAGCATTGAAGGAATACTAAGAAACTATGGAATATTTTATAACGGTAAAAGAACATACTTAAAAGACAAGGACAATAAGACAGTAAAAGACAGTCTTGCAAATTGGCTTATTGACGTAACTGTTTCAGCACCTAAAGAAATAAAAAAAGAAATTAGAAGACACTACAGAAACACACTAGGTAGTAAACAAGGACCAGAACAATACAGAAACCCTAAAACTAATAGACCATATTCTTTTGAAAAAGGTATGGATATAATGGCAGCAGAACTTAGTAAATCAGCAGATGTAATGGGATCTTTTGGTCGTTTGGCTCAATCTCAAGGAAAACTTTCTAAGAAAAATGCAAAAGAATTGTTAGAAGGAGCAGCAACATTAGAAAAAACTAGTCCTCTTGACGCTATAAAGGTTTTTGATTTAGCAAAAAGGCTTGAGTCTTTTGGAGAAAAAATACCTCTATTAAAATATAAAGGTATAAAAGTAGGAGATCCAATAAAAGGATTATGGGATAGTTCAACTTGGTTAACAAAAACTTTTATAAGAGGTATTATTACTAACCCCGGAACTACTTGGTTAAACTATAATGGTTGGAAAATTATGACAGGACTTGAGTCAACAGGACGTATGGCTCAAATGGCGTTACACGGTGGTAATGCTACACTTCAAGCTCTTGTAGGAAGAGGAGATAAAGCTGGAAGATATTCTGCTCAGCAATGGAGAATGGCAGAAAACATTTTTGATAACCAAATTTATAAAGTACAAAAACTTTTAGATATAGAAACTACAGTAGAAGAAGCAGCTTCTTTTATGGCATTTTATCCTGAAGCTCAGAAACTTATGAAGTGGGCAAGTGGTGGTATAGAAGTAAACGATATGAATAAATATTTAGGTTTGCCTTCTACTGAACCAACTGTTGCAGCATGGTACAAAAAACCTGCTGAGTGGACAGAAACTGCCATAGAAAAAGCCCAAATAATATGGGGTACTAAGTCTATGGACATAGTTTCAAAGTCAGCAGAGTTTATGACACATATAGATTACTTAACACGAAGAAATTATAACATGGGAATAGATGATTTTTTAAATCAACCTGAAGCATGGAGAGTAACAGAATCAGATATCTGGGCAGGAATGATTGCAGACTCTGTATCTAACGCACAAAAAAATACGTTTGCAAAATCTTTTAAAGAGATGAAAGGTATGTGGGGTACTACATTGGGTTTGATAGAAGACCTTAGAAACGTACCTTTGTTTGGAACTAAAACTCCTTTCGGACAATTCTTTAATAATACAGTAGCTTTTCAAGTAGAGGCATCAGGACTGTCGGCTTTGCATAGAGCTTTTAGAGCCAATCATGTTTGGTATCAAAGAAAAGAAAAAGAAGGAGAAGGAAGAACTATAGGTGACTTAGCAGGATTTGCTGCAGCATCATACACAGCTCTATTTTATATGGCAGCATCAAGAAGAGAGGCTTTAGAAGAAGGTATTCCTTGGTTTGCTGAACGTGATGATGAAGGGCGATTAAGAAATTATAGATATGATTATCCTAGAAACTTACCTATGTGGTTAGGTACAGTTGGTGCATATATAGCAAGAGGAGACATGCCTCCAGCAGATTTAATGTTAGATGGTGCTAAAACTTTTACCTATCAAGCATTTACTAGAGGTGCAACTCTTTCGTTAGATGTATTAAAAGATACTCTGCTAACCCTATCTAGTAATGAATACTCAAGATCTTTCTATGATGAATTTGCAATACACTCAGGGAAATTCTTTGCTAACATAGGTGGTGGAGGATTAAGAGCTGTTGAACCATTCAAAGATATATCCGGTATGCTACAATCAAGTATAGTAGTAGACAAAAGAATTGGTCCTGAAAACATAAATCAACTTGCTCGCTACACAGACACTATTCAAGACTGGTTAATATCAGAAGATAGTGAAAAAGTGGCACTTAAAAAATTTAGTACAAGAGGAAAGACAGAAAAGTTTGATGCGTTAAATTTTAGACCATTAAGATTTCAACCTGAAAAGATGCTAGGTTTTCGTGAAGAACCTGTCTTAACTACAGCACAAAGAATGTTAAATATGATATCAAAACCTTACTGGAAAGGTGTAAATAAAGAAACTAAAAGTATATTTCCTGAAGTAAATAATGTAATGACTAGAATTATAGCACCAAAATTAGAATATGAAGCGGAGAAACATATTAACAGTAAAGCGTTTGTAGAAGGGACTCCTTCACTGTTTAAATTAGGTAACGATATAACTAAACAAAGACAGATCATATGGGAAAAACTAGTTGTAGCAGTTGCATTTGCAGAAACACGAGATCAATTAAAAAATAGTTTAGACCCAACTGATGAAAGACTACAATTATTGTATGAAGTAGCTTCAAAAAAAGGCGAGAAAAAACTAGCAAAAATTCTTTCTACAATGGAAGGAAACAAAGACAGAGAATTAACTGAATTAAGTGTGGCAGAATTAAAAACCTTTATAGCTTACATGGACGACTATGATGATCTAATAATGAGAGAGCTATTAAAAAATCAAGGGGAGTTGAGTACACCTACAGGATTAGTTGGAACTAAAGATTTAAGAGAAAAAGTTAAATAAAAAACTCTACCTTCTAATATCTGTGTATCTCTTACACCACATAAACACTTCAGTTAAATGCTCAATAGCTTTGTCTCTTTCTACAGACGTATCCATATTCTCCTGTATGTAATCCTCTAAAGGGTCTAGCTTTTCAGCTATCCCTTTGATGAGTTTATACTTCTTACTCTTGATGTATTGTTCTGCCTCTCTAATGATACTCATATTCCACATGAACCCCCTTGTCCACTGATGTCACATATGTCGTGAGTCTCTACATGTTCATCAAACTCTTCCCCTAGTTTCTCAACTGCTTCACTGTAAGG
>Ga0209634_1003879_pt1 | contig 9989 bp, 16 predicted proteins | sample LinPmetageLP40_FD_184043 | JGI IMG/M metagenome (GOLD analysis project Ga0209634, IMG submission 184043) | Marine viral communities from the Pacific Ocean - LP-40 (SPAdes) (version 2) | ecosystem: Environmental > Aquatic > Marine > Oceanic | place: Pacific Ocean | collected 2010-08-26 | reverse complement strand
TCAGCTTAAATATAACAAACGCATTGAAAGTGCAGCAATATTATTGTATAAACAACATAAAGGAGAATAACAATGGCTACAATAAATTTAACTGAGGGTACACACGTACATAAGTCACCTGAAAGAACCAAGCTAGAGGAGACACGTAAATCTTTAATGCTACTTACAGGTAAAGATGGGTGTGTGCAATATAACACAGAGGTTATAACCTTGTTGTGTAAACAAATAGAAGAAGTAGAAAGGGAGGTATAGTATGTATAAAAAACACATAAAAACATATTTAATCTTTCATATATATGACCATGAGGAAGAAACCTCATTTCAAATTGTTTCCAAGAGTAAGTTTATGAGTTGGTTAAATACTCATGCAGATAATCAAAGGTATTCTTTTTTTTCAACCTATGAAAAATTAAAAAATTATATAACAGAAATAGAACAGGAGATATAAAATGTGGCATAGAATAATAGCACACTTTGAAGATAAGTATGGAGAGAGTACTAAGTATGACCTTGACTATGGTAAATTATTAATTATAGGACTATGTATTTATATAGCAATAAAGGTGTAACATGAAAAGTTATTTAGTAGTAGTCAGCGAAAGTATGAGAAAAGAGTATGTTGTTCAGGCAAAAAGTGAACAAGATGCTAGAGAAAATTACAAAGATGGCGAGGAGCAAGATTGCTCGACCCTTGAGGAATTTGTAGTAGAAACAGAGGAGATGTAATATGACTAAAAAAACAAAAGAAATAAATAAGATACTGAACTTGACACAACAAGAGTCAAAACAAATCTTACAAATGCTTGAAGACTTACGGAGTATCAATGCACAGACAGATGATAAATGTCCAATAGATTATGAGCAGATATGTAAGTTAGAGGGAATGGAACATAAACTTGCTAACATAGTGGATGCTACAGTTGAATGTGAACATGGTCACTATAGTAGATGGAGTGGAGCATATGAATATAAAAAATAAAAGATTGTCAAGTTTAATTGATGAGTACTATTTATCTTTTGATTTCAAGAGCTTACGAGATGAAACTAAAGTACAATATCAATACTTTCTTGGTGTAGTGTTAGACACAAAAGTTGGTGATGCACAAAATTTAGGCAGTATCAACTTTGCTGATATCACTACCAAGATGGCTAAAGTTTCATATGAGCAATGGTGTGAGAGAGGAATCCACCTTGCTAATCATGTCATGTCTGTGGCGAGAGTTGTCTACAATTATGGCATACATATGGAGCATTGTACAATCAACCCATTCTCAAGTATAAAGAGAAGAACACCTATAGCTAGAAAGGTAGTGTGGACACAAGCAGATGTGAAAGCATATCTAGACGTAGCCTATTCTGATTTTTACACTAGAAGTTTAGGATTGATTGTGCAAATGGCATATGAGTGGTGTCAAAGACTAGGTGATATGCGTGTTATCAAATGGGATAATCTAGATTTGTTAGAACAGAAGATGCACATACAACAATCTAAGAGGAGAGCAGAGGTGTTTCTACCTATATCTGATGGACTAAGTAAAATGCTTCTACAACAGAAAGAAGATTTTGGCTTCCAAGAATATGTAGCACCTCGCCCTCGCCCTAGGAGAGGCATACACCTACCCTACACCATTACTAAGCTACCAGTAGAGGGTAGAAAGATTATGGACTCTGCAGGACTATCTAAAGAGCTTAGACTGTCCGACCTAAGAAGAACTGGTACAACTGAAATGGTTGATGCTGGTGTATCAATGGGAAATATTATGTCTGTTACAGGGCATACTAATCCACAGAGTGTCAAGCCTTACATGAAAAATACTTTTGCTTCAGCTAATTTAGCATTAAGTACAAGAAAAAAATTGACACATTGTTAATCCCATGTTACAAGACATTCACATTGTCCGAAACCATATACTATATAAGGAACATATATAATGTATAATATATTAGAATTTGTTAAAGATTTAAACATACCTATGGATGAAACACGTAGAATTAATTGTCCTGTTTGTAATTCTTATAAAACATTTACTGCTACAAATAATATGGGTTCGCTGGTGTGGAATTGTTATAAGATTTCCTGTAGTTTAAGTGGTAGTACACGTGTTAGGTTATCTGTAGATGATATCAAGTCTGTGAGTGCAAAGAGAGAAGTCACTACAGATGATACATTTGAGATGCCTGAATACATTGTACCACATAACAATAGGAATAACCTCGTATCTTTCTGTGAAAGGTGGAGACTAGATGCAGACAAACTAAACTTACAGTATGACGTGAAGGATGACAGAGTGGTGTTTCCCATAGAACATAATGGTAAGTTAGTTGATGCAACTGGTAGGTCATTAGGTAAACGTCTGCCTAAGTGGAAAAGATATGGGAATAACCCCTTGCCATACATTTATGGTTGTGGTAGGGTCGCAGTAGTTGTTGAGGACTGTGTAAGTGCTTGTGTTGTAAATAGCAGTATACACACGGGGGTGGCTATACTTGGAACTTCTTTGTCAGAAGAGCATAAGCAATACCTCTCACAGTTCTCAACTGCTATTATTGCATTAGACCCGGATGCATTGCCTAAGATACTACAATTTGCAAAAGAGCTACGTAGCTATGTAGACAACATACGTGTGCTTAGATTGCAAGATGACTTGAAATATAGAAATGACGAAGATACTAATAACTTATATAAACTAACCCCGAAGGAGTAATATATATGGAAAATTCACTACTAAGAAGTTTGATGGACAAGGAGTTCTACAAGGAGCATCGTGGTGCTAGATGTCCAGACAGACTGTTCAGCAAAGATGCTAGGAAGATTAAAGCTGCTATAGATTCAGCTATGGATAGGTATGAACGTACAGTAACACCTGATGAGATTGAGGCTTTGTTTATATCAAGCAATCCATCTATGTCTACTGCACAGAAACAAGCATACCTATCTTTGTTTAGGTCTATCAAGAATGAACAACCTCTAGGTTCAGATGTAGCACAAGAGGTTCTATCTAAACTGTTTCAACAAGTTGTTGGCGAGGACATTGCTAATCTAGGTTTTGATTATGTCAATGGACAACAGACTAGTCTAGAACCTTTACGTATGTTACTAGAGCAATACAATGATGATTTTACACCTGATTTAAATGTGGAGTGGGATGATATGGATATAGATACACTATTAGCTAAGAATGACCTTGAGGCACGTTGGAACTTCAACATACCTGCATTGACAAGACAACTTGAAGGTATCAATGCTGGACACTTGATTGAGGTAGGTGCTAGACCTAATACAGGTAAGACATCTTTTCATGCAAGTATGATTGCATCTCCGGGAGGATTTGCACATCAAGGTGCTAACTGTATTGTCTTGTGTAATGAAGAGGGTAGTCACAGAGTTGGTGCTAGATATTTGACTGCATCTACTGGTATGACTATGAAACAGATCAAGTCTAATCCAAGTAGAGCAAGAGACTTGTATGCACCAATCAAAGATAAGGTTAAGATTAAGGATGCTACTGGTCGTGATATGTCTTGGGTTGAGAGTGTTTGTAAGTCATACAAGCCTGATGTTGTACTGCTTGATATGGGAGATAAGTTTGCTAGAAGTGGTGGCTTTGCAAGACCTGATGAGGCACTCAAAGCTAATGCTATCCATGCTCGTATGATTGCCAAGCAACATGAGTGTGCAGTATTCTATATGTCTCAACTATCTGCTGATGCAGAGGGTAAGATACTACTCAATCAATCAATGATGGAAGGCAGTAGAACTGGTAAAGCCGCTGAAGCTGATCTGATGATACTGATTGCAAAGAATCCACCAAAGCAAGAAGATGGTGATGAAGAGGATTTGCAGAGACATCTTAATATTGTCAAGAATAAATTGTCAGGTTGGCATGGAGTTATTACTTGTCAGCTAGATTACCAAGTTGGTAGGTATGAGGCATGAATGATTACCCTGATCTATTTGGTTACACTAAACCAAAGAATGTACCACAAGAAAGTTACGTATGCATAAAGTGTAATGTAGAACAACCTGTAACTAATTTCTATGTTGTGTTTTCTGGTGAAGTAAAAAGAACGTGTAACTCATGTATGAAAGGTCACTATAGAACTTTAAAGAAGTTACGTAAGGAGAATACATATCCTAACGAGGATTACTGTTGCCCTATATGTAATCGTGATGCTACAGAGATAGGTCAGTATGGACAAGTTAAAATGTCTAAGTGGGTTCTAGATCATTGCCATGACACTCTAACATTCAGAGGTTGGATATGCCATCATTGCAATACAGGACTAGGTGGATTTAAAGATGACTTGACAAAAGTAAAAAGAGCAGTTAAGTATTTAAAGAAACATAAGGAGAAACTAGATGAAACTAACACTTGACGTAGAAAATACAGTTACCACTAGAGATGGTAAGCTACACCTAGACCCATTTGAAACAGAGAATGAGTTGATAATGGTAGGGTGTTTGACAGACAAAAATGAAGAGTATCTATTCAGAATGTCAACAGACACAGATGCACACACTAAGATACAAGAGTTGCTAAATGATTGCACAATACTTATTGGGCATAACATAGTACACGACTTGATGTGGATATGGGAATGTGGATTGGAATACACAGGTCCTGTCTTTGATACTATGCTTGGAGAATATGTACTGCAACGAGGTGTCAAGAAAGCATTGTCACTTGAGGCATGTGCAGAAAGATATGAGTTAGCTACACAGAAACAAGACACCCTAAAAGAATACTTTAAGAAAGGTTTCTCTGTTGCTGATATACCACCTGATGAATTGTCTGAATACTTGTCAGCAGACTTACATGCTACACAGCAGTTGTCAGATGAGATATATAAGAAACTAAATAACGTAGAGTATAGTGAGTTGATGGACACAGTAATACTAACTAACAAAGTGGCATTAACTTTAGCTAGAATATATCAGAAAGGTTTTGCAGTTGATTTAGATAAGCTAGAAGAAGTTAGAGTTGAATTTGAATCTGAGAAACAGCAGATAGAGAAACGTCTGCAAGTGCAAGTAAAGCAGTTGATGGGTGACACACCTATTAATTTAAATAGTCCAGAGCAAATGTCTTGGGTTATTTATAGTAGAAAGCCTAGAGATAAAACTATATGGACACATAACTTTGATTCATACATGAAGACATCTAATTATAAACAAGTGGTAAATGAAACATCTGATATCATATACAGAACTATAGCTGTAAAATGCAAAGACTGTTATGGATCAGGCTTTATGAGAAAGGTAAGAAAAGATGGAAACCCTTATGTTAAACAACCCAAGTGTCATACTTGCATTGGCAGTGGCTACACTTTTACTAATAGCACTAAGATAGCAGGATTAAAGTTCTCTGCTCCATCAGCTAAATGGGTAAGTGCTAATGGTTTTAGTGTTAATAAAAAGTTTCTTGATGTGTTACATGATTCTGCTAAGAAGATGAACATGACAGAGGCAATGAGTTTCTTATCAGACCTACAGAGATTGTCTGCCCTAGATACTTACTTGTCATCCTTTGTGCAAGGCATTAAGACTTACGTAAAGCCTGATGGTAAGTTGCATGTAAGACTACTACAACACAGAACATCTACAGGTAGATTTAGTGGTGCAGACCCTAACATGCAGAACATGCCTAGAGGTGGTACGTTCCCTGTTAAGAAAGTGTTTGTGTCACGTTGGGATAATGGAAAGATATTGGAGGCAGATTTTGCACAACTTGAGTTTAGAGCTGCGGCATATTTATCACAAGATAAAGTCGCTATTGAGGAAGTGGCAACTGGATTTGATGTACATGCGTATACGTCTAAAGTTATCAGTGATGCTGGTCAACCAACGACTAGGCAAGAGGCTAAAGCACACACGTTTGCACCGTTATATGGTGCGACTGGGTTTGGTAGGAGTAAAGCAGAAGCATCATACTACGAGCACTTCACAGAAAAGTACAAAGGAATCAAATCATGGCACACCAGATTGGCTAAAGAAGCTCTAGCTACAGGTAAGATAACTACACCATCAGGTAGGCAGTTTGCTTTCCCGGATGTTCAGAGACTTATGTCTGGTAAGATATCTAACTTTACACAGATAAAGAATTATCCTGTGCAATCATTTGCTACTGCTGATATAGTACCTTTGATACTTATGTATATAGAAAAACAATTAGAGACTTTACAGTCTTGTGTGGTTAACAGTGTACACGACTCAATAGTGATTGATGTACACCCAACGGAAGAAAAGCAAGTGTTATATATAATAAAACTAACTAACACTAATATGATACAACTTATAGAAAGTGAGTTTAAAATTACGTTCAACGTGCCTTTATTATTAGAGGCAAAAATAGGTAGTAATTGGCTTGACACTAAAGATGTGGCATGATATAACTAAGCACTCATTGAAAGGAGAAAAAAATAGATGAATGATTTAATAAATATAAATACAGATAGCTATGCAGATTTAGCTAAAGCTATGGGAATAGCTACAGAGGTTTCTGCAAAGCCAAAGAAGTCTGGTAACTTAAACAGACTAAGGATATGGCACACACCCATGATGGGTCAAGCTGAAGTAAATGGTAAGATGGCTAATGTTGAAGTCATTGAGGGTGGAACATATAGATTAGAAGTAATTGAAGAGTCCGGCTCTACATATTACTATGCTAAGAATATTAGTATTCGCCCATTTATGCAGAGGTTTATGTTAAGAAGATACATTGCAAACCTTAGTGCAAAAGCAGGTGAACCTAAAGGTATGTTTCACAGAACCATTATGTCTGATAATCTAAATACAGATTTGAAAGATAACACTGGTAGATTTAACTGTGGCAAACCATCTGGTTACATAGAGGACTTCAAAGCTTTAGCACCAGACATGCAAGACTTAATCAGACAGATTAAACGTGTGCGTGTTATCTTTGGTGTGGTTACATTAGATGAACCTACAAATGAAAAGGGTGAGTCTGTGTTACTAGGAGATGTTCCTTTTATTTGGGAAATAGATAATAAAGATGCTTTCAAAACATTGGGTGAACAGTTCAATGCTTATGTTAAGAAATCTAGATTACCTATACAGCACTTGATACATCTCAATGGTACTAAAGCAAATGAACTACCTAATGGAAGTAGCTTCTATACTCCTATTGCAGAGGTAGACTTTGGTGAATCCTTTGATGTTACAGATGAAGACCAAAAGTTATTTGGAGACTTTGTTGATTGGATAAAGAACTTCAATGACTACATCTGTAAAGAGTGGGAAGAAAAGGTAGAGTCAAGACAGAATCCTGTGTCTAAAGAAGAGATGGAAACAGTTGAGTCCTTTATTGATATAGAAGGTAGTAACTGATGAATCATCTCGCTGAACTGAAGTTGCATCAATACATGACAGATGCAGTCAATGGTAAATCCACTATGTCAGATGAAGTTATTAATCAAGTAGCAGATGATGTAAAAGATTCATTGCAACGTCAGTTTGGTGGGAAAACTAAAAGAGGAGACTTTAGATTACGTATGTCTAATGTAGGCAGACCTACATGTCAGCTTTGGTATGAGAAGAATAAACCTGAAACTGCTTTACCTAAATCAAATAACTTTATGATGAACATGATGTTAGGAGATATAGTTGAAGCAGTCTTCAAGGGTTTACTCAGAGGTGCTAAAGTTGAGTATGAGGATTCTGATAATGTAGTTCTTAAACTAAAAGATACAGATGTCTTAGGTTCATATGACTTAGTTATAGATGGAGCAGTTGATGATGTTAAGTCAGCATCTGATTGGTCTTACAAGAATAAGTTTGAGTCTTTTGATACTGTAAAAGATGGAGATGGCTTTGGGTATGTAGGACAACTTGCTGGTTATGCAAAAGCTTCAGGCAAGAAAGTAGGTGGTTGGTGGGTTGTAAACAAAGCCAATGGTCACTTTAAATATGTACCTGCAAGTGGACTTAACTTAGATGAAGAGATAGCTAAGATTGAGAGAACATCTGCTACAGTAAAAGAGAATAAGTTTGAGAGATGCTTTGAGCCTGAGATTGAAACATTTAGAGGTAAAGAAACAGGTAATACAGTACTTAATAAAAACTGTAGATTCTGCGACTATAGATATGATTGTTGGGATTTAACTGATAAACCAGCCGTTATGTCTAAAGCTAAAATACCTAACATTGTTTCTTACATAGAGTTAAATAGCTAATGTCTCCTCATCAAATAAGAAGGGATGCTATAAAGAATGGGTATAGGAGTGGTTTAGAACACAAGCTATCTATATTTTTGGATAAACTAAATTACTTATATGAATATGAAAGTATGAAGATAGAGTGGGAAGACTTAACTTACCGTACCTATACCCCAGACTTTATATTAAAGAATGGTATAATAATAGAAACTAAAGGAAGGTTCTTAGCAGCAGACAGAAAGAAACATCTCTGCATAAAAAAGCAACATCCTAAACTAGATATTAGATTTGTCTTTACAAATAGTAAAAACAAGCTTAGTAAAGGAGCTAAGTCTAACTATGCACAGTGGTGTATAAAGTATGGATTTAGATACTATGACAGAATAATACCAGAAGATTGGTTAAAAGAAAAAGGTAAAAATAAACACTTGAAATTCATTAAGTTTTCAGGTACAAAGGTAAGGAGATAATATTATGATAGACAACAGAAACCCAAATTCATGTTTTATAGAATTTGTACCTAAGAGTGAAGGCAGTTATTGGAATGGAGAAGTAGAGCTTAATATTATAGCATCTAATGAATCCAAGCTAGATGATGAAAGCAAAAGTAGTTTACTGCATCTATGTCAACTAGTTGCCTCTACCGTAGCCTTGATGGAGAAAGACCCTACTCTAGTAGTTAGGTTAGAAGATTTTGTATACGGAGATGATGAAGAAGCTAAAAGTAAAGCTAAGTCTAAGGTGTCAACAGTTATTGATGGTAATGTTATAACCTTAAATTTTAATAGTAAGAAGTAACAATGAGACATATGGAGTTTATGAAAATGATGGCAGAGAAGCTAAGAAACAAATCAGAAGAGGATCAAGTTAAATATTTAAGTGGTGTCAATAAACAAGACTCCTCTACAGATATGGTTAATAGTCCTCTTCATTATAATAAAGCAGGTATAGAGACTATAGATGCTCTAGAGGCTATGTTAGTAGATGGTTTTGATTATTACCTACAAGGTAACATAGTCAAATACTTATGGAGATTTAGATACAAGAATGGTGTAGAAGACCTCAAAAAAGCACAGTGGTATTTAAATAAACTCATTGAGGTCTATGATGATAAAAGTTAAACTGCTCATAACTCTAGCTGTAGATAAAGAAGAATATCCCATACCTGCAGATGGAAAAGTAGGAGAAGAAATAGAAGAGTATATTAAAGATATGATATATGATGTAGAAGGTTTAAAAATTAAAAGCTTAAAAACAATTACAGAGGAGAAATAAATGTTGAGAAATTACCTACCCACAGATTACCAAAACTTCATAGCACTCTCTCGCTATGCAAGATGGAAAGATGAAGAACAAAGAAGAGAGAATTGGGGTGAAACTGTTGACAGATACTTTGATTATATGCAATCTCATCTAGAGAATAATCATGGTTACACTGTTACTAAAGCACTCAAGGGTAAACTAACAGAGCAGATAATGTCATTAGGTGTTATGCCTAGCATGAGAGCCTTGATGACTTCAGGACCTGCTCTAGACAGATGCCACGTTGGTGGCTATAATTGTAGCTACATACCAGTAGATAGTCCACGTTCATTTGATGAATGTATGTATATACTTATGTGTGGCACTGGTGTTGGCTTCTCTGTTGAACGTGAGAATGTAGATAAGTTACCTATAGTCAACGAGCACTTTGAAGACAGCACTACTATCATAAAAGTTGCAGACAGCAGACCCGGATGGGCAAAGTCATTAAGAGAACTTATTGCTATGTTATATGTTGGTCAAATACCAAAGTGGGATACATCAGAAGTAAG
>Ga0209634_1003878_pt1 | contig 9989 bp, 12 predicted proteins | sample LinPmetageLP40_FD_184043 | JGI IMG/M metagenome (GOLD analysis project Ga0209634, IMG submission 184043) | Marine viral communities from the Pacific Ocean - LP-40 (SPAdes) (version 2) | ecosystem: Environmental > Aquatic > Marine > Oceanic | place: Pacific Ocean | collected 2010-08-26 | reverse complement strand
CAACTGACGCTGTGGTAGTTTTAGATTTTGGTAGTGATAAAACTGCAACTTCAGGAACTTTTACAATTCAGTTCCCAGCATTCACAACAGCAGCAGCGATATTAAGAATATCCGGATAATAGGAGGAACCTCCTATGGCGGATAAAACTTACACAGTCACAGTCGCAACGGGGGAACTGTATAATGGCGGTGGCGCAACAGGTAATGTTTATTATTTAAATGGCGTTCGTGATTTAGATATTTCTTGGATTCAAGGAGCTACTTTAAGATTTAATCAAGACGCTTCATCAAACGACGGTCACCCATTATTATTTACAACAGACTCATCAAATCCTAACTCAGGAAGAATTGAAACAGGAGTTGTTTATAATTTAGATGGATCATCAGTTCCTTATTCCGATTACGCTAGTGGAACTTTTAATTCAGCCACAACTCGATACGTAGAAATTACTCCTGCAAGCGCAACAGATTTTTATTATTATTGTTGGTATCACGGCATTGGCATGGGAGGAGAAATTGATGTTGTTAGTAATGCATGGAGTGCCCTTTCATGGGGAGAAGGTAGTTGGCAAGCTCAAGGATCAACACGTGTTTTACCTACAGGAATAGGAACAACTATTTCTTTAGGTTCAATTACCATTGATGCTAACGTAGAAAAAGGTTGGGGTAGAGAAGCTTGGGGTCGACAAGTTTGGGGAGATAATGAAAATTTTGTAGATGTTACCTTAACAGGAATTGGTTTAACAGCTAACCTTGGATCAGTAACCATTAATGGTGAAATAAATATTGGTTGGGGAAGATCAACATGGGGTGCTTTAAGTTGGGGTGTAAATACAGCAAATGATAATGCTTCACCAACAGGAATTGGAATGTCAGCTACTATTGGTTCTGTTTCAGTATCAGGAGCAGTTAATATAGGTTGGGGTAGATCTTTTTGGGGCAAATTAGGATGGGGTATACCTGGAACTACAATAGCTCAAGGTTTTAATTTAACCGCTAGTCTTGGTTCTGTAACCGCAACTGCTGAAGTTAACACTGGTTGGGGCAGAAAAGAATGGGGCCAAGGTTTATGGAATAATGATGGAAATGACTTAGCTAGTTTAACAGGATTTGGATTAACGTCTACCGTCGCTGATGTAGGAATATCTACTGAGATTAACACAGGTTGGGGTAGAAGCACTTGGGGAGCTTTAGACTGGGGTGGAGTATCTGATTCGATACAAGTAGCACCTTCAGGAATAGGTATGACAGTGGCTCTAGGAACCGCTGTAGGAACACCAAATACTATTGTATCTCCTTCAGGAATAACCTTGACAAGTGCAGTTGGTAGTGTAAGTTTAACAGGAACGGGGACAGTAAGTTTAACTGGAAACAACTTGACATCGTCCACTGGATCGCTTAATGCTTTAATCTGGGAAACCGTTGATACCGGCACAACCGCCTCATGGAGAAAGGTTGACACCGCAGCTTAAATTTAATAAAAATAAAACTAGAGGAATAAAATTATGGCGAATTCAACATCAAGTTTTTTAAAACTTACAGTCCAAGCAACCGGTGAAAACTCGGGAACGTGGGGACAAATTACAAACACAAATTTATTAATCGTAGAACAAGCAATTGCTGGTTATGAAGCAGTTGCCCTTAATGCTACAACAGGTGCAACATTAGTAGTTTCTAATGGTGCGGTTTCCAATGGAAAAAATGCAGTATTACAATTAACTGGAACTATTACAACTAACGTTAACGTAGTTGTTCCTGTAGTAGAAAAAGTTTATATCGTAGACAATGCCACTTCAGGCGCTTACTCAGTAACAGTCAAAACATCTTCAGGATCTGGAGTAGTATGGGCTGCAGCTGACAAAGGCACGAAGATGGTCTATGGTGACGGAACAAATATTGTTGACACAGCTTTCACAGAATTATCTTCAGACTTCTCACCACAACTTTCAGCTAACTTAGACACTAATGGTCAAAATATTATTATTGATAATACAAAAGCTATCTTAGATGAAAACTCTAATGAGCAAATTAAATTTGCTACAACAGGTTCAGCTGTTAATGAATTTTCAGTTACCAACGCTGCATCAAGCAACAGTCCTGCACTTTCAGTAACAGGTGGTGACACAAACGTTGACATGACGTTAACACCAAAAGGAACTGGTAGAGTTACAATTAATGGTGGTGGAAAAATTCAACAAATCGCAGAAAAAGTAACTATAGCTGCAACGGGTACAACAGGCGTAACTAACTTTGATGTAGTTACACAATCTGTTCTTTACCATACAACAGCAGCAGCTGGTAACTTTACAGTTAACATTAGAGGTGATGGTTCTACAACTTTAAACAATATTATGGACACAAATGAGTCAATCACAGTTGCTTTCTTAGTAACAAATACAGGCTCACCATATTATCAATCAGCTTTTACAATTGACGGATCAAGTGTTACTCCAGAATATCAAGGTGGAGCTGCACCTTCAGCTGGTAACGCTAACTCTGTTGACATATATACGTACACTGTAATTAAAACTGGAAGTGCTGCTTTCACAGTATTTGCGGCTCAAACACAGTTCGCGTAATAACATAGGAGAAGAAAGAACATGCCAATAATTGGAGCAAGAGGCGCAGCCTCAGCAGCAGGATTCGGAGGAATAGGCGGCGGTGGAAAAAGTTTTATTGAAGCCACTGGTGGAACAGTAACTGAATTTGGTGATTATAAAGTTCATACTTTTACTTCATCAGATAATTTTGTCGTTTCAAAAGCACCTCCAACTGCAGGTATTTCTTATACTATTATAGCAGGTGGAGGAGGAGGCGGAGATGGATCTTCTTACACAGTAGGAGGTGGAGGCGGCGGAGCTGGCGGAGTTAGATCAGTTACTGACGATAGCCATCCTGTAACTGCCACAAGTTATCCAATAGTAATTGGGGGTGGAGGAGCTCCCGAAACAAATGGATCAGTTTCATCTGGTTTTTCAATAACTTCAGCAGGCGGAGGAGCAGGTCAAGGTGGATCTGGTTCTACAGGCGGATCAGGAGGCGGTGGAGGCGGCCCTTCAGGCACTGGAGCAGCTGGAAACACACCACCCGTAAGTCCACCTCAAGGTAATAATGGAGGAAATGGTGGCACAGTACCTAACTCTCCTGGAACTACATATAGAGGCGGTGGCGGCGGAGGAGCAACAGCAGTTGGAACTTCAGGCCCACCAGCAGGAGTTGGAGGAGCAGGAACAGATTTTGCACCCATATACGGCACACCCATAGGACCAACAAATACAGTTTTTGGAGGCGGCGGAGGCGGCGGCGCATCTAGAAATACAGGAGCAAGACAACCATCTGGCGGCGGCGGAACTGGCGGCGGCGGAGGCGGCGGCGGTGCTAATACAGGCGGTGCAGGTACAGTTAATACAGGCGGCGGAGCTGGCGGCGGCGGAATGCAAAATGTTTCAGGTGACCCCCCTTATCCAGGTGGATCAGGTGGATCAGGTAGAGTTTTAATAAGGTATTTATTTAAATAAAATTATGGCACACTTTTCAAAATTAACAGAAAATACCAACGAAGTATTAGGAGTAGTTGTTGTAGATAACAACGACATTTTAAAAAATGGTGTTGAAGATGAAGCTACAGGAAAAACGTTTTTAGAAAATGCAGTTAATTGGCCAGCTAATCTGTGGGTTAAAACTTCATATAATACAAAATACAATCAACATAAAGAAGGTGGAACACCATTTAGAGGTAATTTTGCTACAATTGGTTATACTTGGGATTCTGAAAATCAAATATTTTGGCCCCCTAAACCTTATCCTTCTTGGGTAAAAAATATTGCTGAAGCAAGATGGCAATCTCCTATTGGAGATCATCCAAATTTTAAATCAATTACGAGCCCTGAAGATATTTGGCCTGATAACGTAGATAATTCTGAAATGTTAACACCAAATGGTGATGGTAATTCCTATGAGTGGAATGAAACTACTTTGTCTTGGGATATAGCTTAATACACATTATTGAATTATATAATTAAATATTATATAATGATACTATGAAGAAAGACTTACTCAATAAGAAAGAGATATATTATGGAAGTATTAATATGCCTAAATATTTTGAAATAAATAGGTATGAATTAAAATCAGATATATTAATTTCTTTTATTGAAAAGAAAACAATTTCAAAAGATACTTTCAAATATGAATGTTTAGATTATGTTGTAAACCATTCAAAAACACATCAAACATTAATTAATTATATGATTGAACATTTATATCTAAAATATAAATTAAATTTAATAAATGTATTAAGTTTTGCAAATGTTTTAGATAAAAACGAACAATCTTTTTCTAGAAAAATTAAAAATTCTAAATATAAATTAGATAAGTCAAATTATGTTATGGTATATGGAATAGATGTTAATGATGATTGTTCTATTGTATTTGAAGATGAAAATTATTCAAACAATCAAGAACTACATCATTTTAATATAAATAATAATGAGTTTATATTATTTAAATCGACAGAAAGATTTTTTATTTCAAAAAATATTTCAAATAAAAAGAATATATTTTTGATAATAAATTTAGTAGATACATTATATTAAACATGAAATTAATTAATTATTACTGGTATTTTAAATCAGCTATTCCAGAGAGAATATGTGATCAAATTGTTGAATATGGTAAAAGTAAAAACAAAAACACTCTTGGTTTAATAGGGAGTCTTGGTGCTAAAAGAAATACAAAGAAAAAACCTTTAACAAAAAAAGAAATTAAAGATTTAAAAAAGAAAAGAAATTCTAATATTGTTTGGTTATCAGAACCTTGGATTTATAACGAAATTCATCCATATATAAACATAGCAAATAAAAATGCAGGATGGAATTTTGAATGGGATTGGTCAGAGGCTTGTCAATTTACAAAATATGGAAAAGGTCAGTACTACGATTGGCATAATGATTGTTGGGAAAAACCCTATGAAGATCCTAATCCTAATCGAAACGGTAAAATTAGAAAATTATCTGCAACAATTAATTTATCTGATCCAAAAGATTATAAAGGTGGTGAACTGGAATTTGATTTTAAAAATCAAGAACCAAATAAAAAATCTAGTACCAGAACTTGTACTGAAATATTATCAAAGGGTTCTTTAGTTGTATTTCCGTCTTTTGTATGGCATAGAGTTAAATCAGTAACGAAAGGAGTAAGGTATAGTTTAGTGATGTGGAATCTAGGTTATCCCTTTAAATAAAATGATAAAAGAAGAACTATTTAATATACCCATATGGTCAACAGAAATTGAAAATTTTATTGATAAAAAGAAAAAAATTGAAAAGATATTAAAATCTTTTCCAGAAGAAAGAACTGGAATTCAAACATTTTTAACAAATAGGCATATGGTAAGAGAATTTCTTTCTGAAAATTTTTCTAAAGTTTTTAATGAAGAATTATCTAATTTAGTTAAAGATTTAAATAAAAATATAATCGTTGATGATGTTTGGTCCATTTCTTACAAAAAGGATGACTATCATATGACTCATAATCACGGAACCTTGGGTTTGACTGGTATTATATATTTAAATATGCCAAAAAATGCTTCTAACACTTATTATATTCAACCTTGGAATAATTGGATTTCAGATAAAACAAATTATTTAACTTTTCCTATTAAAGAAGGAACCATGGTAATTATTCCAAAATTTATTAATCATTTTACTCTTCCAAATAAATCTAAAAAAATAAAAAGAGTTATATCTTGGGATATGAGTGTTGTGAATTAAAATGAATTTTAAAAAACAAAAATATATAATTATAAAAAATATTATAGATGTTAAATTATGTAAATTTATTTTTAATTATTTTTTATTAAAAAGAAAGGTTGTAAAAACATTATTTGATCAGAAATTTATTTCTCCATTTTCAATTGAGTGGGGAACTTGGTCTGATAAACAAGTACCTAATACCTATTCTCATTATGCTGACATAGCTATGGAAACTTTATTACAAGAGGTTCAACCAATAATGGAAAAACACACCAAATTAAAATTAATCCCTACTTATTCTTATGCAAGAATATATAAAAGAGGAGATGTTCTACATCGACACAAAGATAGACCTAGTTGTGAAATATCTACTACTTTAAACTTGGGTGGCGATCTTTGGCCTATTTATCTTGAACCTTCAGGTAAAAAAGAAAAAGCTGGAATTAAAATTAATCTAAAACCTGGTGACATGCTTGTATATTCTGGTTGTAAACTAGAACATTGGAGAGAAGCTTTTGATGGCAAAGATTGTGCTCAAGTATTCTTACATTATAATACATCTTCTAAAGAAGGTGAAAAAAATAAATTTGATGGAAGACCTTTTCTTGGATTACCTAATCAATTTAAAAAATTATAATGAAAATTGTTAGTAACAAAAATTTTTTATTAACTGTCGATAATCTTTTTACAAAAAAAGAATGTGAACATTTGTTAAACACATACAATAAAAATTGTATTTTACCTGAGAAAAATAGTAATTATAATTATTTATATAAGGATATTGAGGTAAATACTTTTCCCTTTTTGGAAAAGTTAAATAAAATAACTTGTTTGTATAGAGAAAAATATCCAGAATCAGATTTAGTAACAATGCCTTGGAAATTAAATTATTTAAGATTTAAACTATTTAAAAAAGGAAAAAGTTTTATTAACTTTCATTCTGAACTTTCTAAAAATTCTTTTCATAGATTTTTAAGTATTCAAATTTATTTAACAGATCATAAATGTGGTACTGAGTTTTTTAGGACCCATAAAACAATATCAAGTAAAATAGGAAGGGTGTGTATTTTTCCAGCTTATTTTACACATACACACAAAGGTCAACCTGATATAAAAAAAGAAAGAGCAATAATAACTGGTTACTATACTTTTTATGAAAAAATTTAAAATTAATACGCCTTGTGTTCTTTTTAATTTAAAAGAACATTTAAAAATAAAGAAAAAATTAATTACTTTAGTAAATATTACTAAAAATGATTCTCTTACTACAATTGATGAATATCACTCTGATTTAATACATAATTTAGATTTTAATTATTCTACTGATTTTTCAAGAAAATGGGTTATTTTTTTATTAAAATATTTAAATAATTATTTTAAAGATATTGCATTTAATTTAGGCTATCAAAAACATCTGATTAAAAACATTTGGTTTCAACAATATAAAAATGGTGGACAACATGGATGGCATACCCACGGAGGTAATTACACTGGAGTTTATTATTTAAATTTTTCAAATAAATGTGCAAGAACTGAAATTATTGATCCATTTTCTCAAAATAAAAAAATTACAATAAACGCTGTTGAAGGAGATGTAGTTATATTTCCTAGTTATGTTATACATAGAGCTACTAAACAAGTTAACAAAAGTACTAAAACAATCATATCTTTTAATTTAGATTTTGATAAACCTAATCAAAACATATTAAATAAAATTTCAGGTTTAAAACCTCATAACGCTTTTTAAATGTATATGAACAAGAAAATAAAAATAATAGATAATTTTTTAAATAAAAATGATTTAAAAGCTAGTAAAGAATTTATTTTTTCAAAAAATTTTCCTTGGTATTTTAATCCTTTTCAAACATTAGAAAATAAAGATTCTTCTTATTTTTTTCATATTTTTTATGTTAATTATAAAGTTAATTCAAATTATTTTAATTTAGTCGAACCTTTTATTAAAATTTTAAATCCACTATCTTTAATTAATATTAGAGCTAATTGTGTTATAAATAGGAAAAAATCAAATTCTGATTTTCATACAGATTCATTTGATTGTACTAAATTAAATCATATGACTTCTATATTTTATTTTAATACAAATAATGGCCATACTTTGTTTAAAGACAAGTCTAAAGTTAAATGTGTTGAAAATAGAATGGTTATTTTTCCATCTAGTTTAGAACATAAAGCAGTTGCACAAACAGATACCGAAAGAAGAATTGTTGTTAATTTTAATTTTTTTCCTCGTGATGATAATAAAAAAATTTTCTAGGTTTTTAACAGGAATAGAATATCCTAAAGAAAAAACCTCCTGGAATATTGCGGGTATGATAAAAGGTAGTAATGCTTTTTATAGATTTGATGTTAGAAAAATGTTTAAAATGCCGGATGGAACACCAGCACAGAGTGGACGTCTTGATACAAAAGCTCAAAAAATGGTTCTTGAAAGTGAAAAAGAATGGCTTATTCTAGATCTTGAAGAGCTTCATGAATATATACGTAGAGAAAAGAAGAAAGAACTCTACATAAACGATTTGATACCCAAGCTAGAATGGACTATATTTTTGACCAAAAACTAGTATAGTGAGTTATTATGGCATTAAAAAAAGTAAAATTCCAACCAGGTTTTGATAAACAAGGGACTCCCGCTGCCGCTCCAGGTAAATGGGTAGATGGAGACTTTGTTAGATTTAGATATGGCATCCCTGAAAAGACTGGGGGTTGGCAACAATTAACGAATGATCAAAATACTATACCTGGTGCTGCGAGAGCTCAACACACATGGACATCTTTAGCTGGAGAAAAGTATGCAGCCATAGGAACATCTCAAGGTTTATTTTTATATTACGGAGGTGCCTTTTATGATATTACGCCTTTGGACACTGCAATTACTGGAGGTACTTTTACAACTTCAGCTGCAGCCGCTGCTACAGTAACGATCAACAAAGCGGGACATGGTTTAGAAGCAGGAAGATATATTACTTTATCTTCTGTTTCTATGGGAGCTAACACAACATTAGGATCTTCTGATTTTACTACTTACGCTTTTGAAGTTTTAACTACAGCAACCAATTCTTTTACTATCAGCTTAACTAATCCTGCAGCCGGTGTTACAACAACAGAGAACAATGGAACAGGAATGGCTGCAAGTGGAGCCTGTACCATTAATCCTTACTTTATTGTTGGACCTACAACTCAAACTCTTGGTTATGGTTGGGGCACTTACTTATGGGGCGACTCTACATGGGGCACGGAACGAGCAACTTCTAATGTTGTTCTAGAACCAGGTAATTGGTCGTTAGATAATTTTGGAGAAACTTTAGTGGCTACAATAACTAACGGTAAATCTTTTACTTGGAATGCTGGAGCTACAAACGCTAGAACAATAAGAGCAGCTGTTATGACAGGAGCTCCTACAGCTTCACGGTTAACAATTGTGTCTGAAAAAGATAGACATTTATTTCATTTAGGAACAGAAACAACAATTGGAGATAGCTCTACGCAAGACCCAATGTTTATTAGATTCTCTGATCAAGAGTCAACATCTGTATATCAGCCAACTGCTATTAACACAGCTGGAACATTTCAATTGGATAAGGGAAACAAGATTGTAGCCGCTGTGCAAGGTAAAGATTATATTTTAATTTTGACAGATCAAGCAGCTTATGTTGCTCAATTTGTTGGACCACCATTTACATTTAGTATTAGACAAGTTGGAACCAATTGTGGTTGTCTTGGACAACACGCTGTAGCTTTTGCACAGGGTTCAGTATTTTGGATGGGTCGTTCAGGAGGCTTTTTTCAATTTGATGGTACCGTTAAACAATTACCTTGTTTAGTTGAAGACTTTGTATTTACTACAGGTGATGGAAATTTAGGTTTAAATTTTAATGCCACTGAAATTGTTTATGCAGGTCATAATAGTTTGTACACAGAAGTGAAGTGGTTTTATCCAAAATCAGGATCTACACAAATTGATAGAGTTGTTACTTATAATTATGGTGAAGCAAGTTGGTATACAGGATCTTTAGATAGAACAACGTATCAAGATGCAGACGTCTTTAATGAACCTTACGCAACTGACTATATACCAAAAGATCAAAGTGGAACCAACGATCCGTCTGACGTTCCTTTATTTCCTATATCTGGAATTACTGACACTTACGGAGCAACTGTTTATTATTGTCACGAAAAAGGTACAGATCAAATTAATAGCACAGGTACGAGTGCTAT
>Ga0209634_1003877_pt1 | contig 9990 bp, 9 predicted proteins | sample LinPmetageLP40_FD_184043 | JGI IMG/M metagenome (GOLD analysis project Ga0209634, IMG submission 184043) | Marine viral communities from the Pacific Ocean - LP-40 (SPAdes) (version 2) | ecosystem: Environmental > Aquatic > Marine > Oceanic | place: Pacific Ocean | collected 2010-08-26 | reverse complement strand
ATATTATACCATGTGTATAATGTAATCGGCATTTATCACATGGTATAATATATTTTAAGTTATCAAAAAAACTTTCATAAGTTTTTTTTTGTTCAAATGTTGGATTTTCCGGAAAATTTAGAGCAATTGTATGAATAAAAAACCATAACTTAGGTCCCCATACTGTTGGATCCATATATATATATATATATATAAATTAATATTTGAATTTATACAAAATATTTTAAAATAACTTAAAACATATTTAATGAAATATTATTAGAATGAATCAAAATACATTATATTGTGGTAATTGTGGTAAATATGGACATGTTTATAGAAAATGTTTAGCACCTATTATAAGTTCTGGAATACTATTATTTAAAAAAGACAATAATCATATAAAATATTTATTAGTTCAAAGAAAGGATACATTAGGATTTGTTGAATTTATGAGAGGAAAATATAATTTAGAAAATATAAAATATATAAACAAACTATTTGAAATTATGACAGAAAATGAAAGATTGTTATTAATAAATTCAAGTTTTGATTATTTATGGAATAAATTATGGATGAAGAAAGATAATAAACAATATCATAATGAATATGATAGTTCAAAAAAAAAATTTAATTTACTTAAAAAAGGGGTTTATATTAAAAATAATTTAATATCATTAAATACGATTCATAATAATAATAAAGTTATATGGTATACTCCTGAATGGGGTATACCTAAAGGTAGACGTAATTTAAAGGAATCAAATTTAGATTGTGCTATTAGAGAATTTGAGGAAGAAACAGGATTAAAAAAAACACAATATAATTTGATATATCAAATTGAACCCATTGATGAATTGTTTTCAGGTTCAAATAATATAAGATACAAACATATATATTACATTGCTAACGCTAAAAATAATATAAATAATTTAGAAATTGATATAAATAATTTTAGTCAAGTCTCAGAAATTAGCAATGTTAAATGGTTTACGTTTGAAGAATGTATGAATATAATTAGAAATTATAGTATTGAAAAAAAAAATGTATTAGAAAAACTTAATAAAATTTTAAATAATTAAAATATTTAAATATATTAATGAAACCCTCTAAATCTAAAAAATCAAATAATATAAAAACAAAAAAACAAGCAAAACGTAATGAAAATAGTCTTTCAAGGAAAAATAGTAAAAAGAGATTGGATGATTTTATAGAAGATTATAAAAAACCTAAGTTTAAATCTAAAGAAGATCTTATTGAAGAATCTAAAAAAGTTTTAAAGAATTTAAATGATAATACTATACGTGATAAATCAGAGTTAGAATTAAGGTATGAAGCTTTATTAATAGTAATGGATTCAAAACTTAAAAAATCTTACAAATCAAATTTTAGTAAAAAATTTAAAGGTTATCCTGATTATGAAGATCCTAATTTTAATAATAAAATTTTTTTAAAAAAAGAATTTAATATTAATAAAATTCCTGAAAACAAAGAGTTAAAGGGTATAGAAAAAGAATTATTTTCTAAAAATTTATGTGATCCAATGTATAATAAAACAGAAGAAGAAAAAAAAATGATTGAATTTAAATTGACTGAGAATCAGAAATTTCTTAAATCTTTTTTATCACCTGATACACCTTATAATAGTATGTTATTATTTCATGGAACTGGGGTAGGTAAAACTTGTTCTAGTATATCTATAGCAGAACAATATAGTCAACAATTAAAAAAATTAAATAAAAAGGTCATAATATTATTAAATCCGAGTATTGAAGCAAATTTTTTAAAAAATATATTCAATATACAAAAAATTATAAATAATACTCCTTATTATCAATGCACTGGTTCTAAATATTTAGATGAAATAAAAATAGATTTGGATATATTTAATAAACTAAATGAAGAAGAAAAAAAAAAATTACAAGAACAAATACAATCTAAAATAAGTAAAATTATTAAAGGTAGATATGAATTTTATGGATATCAGAAATTTGCTAATTTAATAGAAAATATACAACAAAAAATTAAAGAAAAATATGATGAATCTGAATATAATTATTATTTAAATAAAGAATTAAAAAAAAGATTTTCTAATACCGTAATGATAATAGATGAAGTTCATAATATTAAAAAAACAAGTGATTCAAAAGTATTACCTCCATTATTAGAAAAAGTAGTTCAAAATGCAATTAATATGAAATTATTATTATTATCTGCTACGCCTATGTTTGATACAGCACATGAAATATTCTTCCTAATTAATTTACTATTACGTAATGATAATAGATTTACTATTAAAGCTTCAACATATATGAATGTTGATGGCACTATTAAAGAAGGTATGTTAGAAGACTTTAAACGTAAAATACAAGGGTATATTTCTTATATGAGAGGTGAAGATCCTTATAGATTTCCAACAAGAGAATATCCGGATGATTTAATTATAGATAAAAAAGATATGCCTAATATAGATAAAAATGGAAAAAAAATAGATGATGATAATAGAATAAAAGAATTAAAAATAGTTCCATGTGTTATGAAGGATAGACAATTAGAATTATATGAACATATGGATAATTCTAAAGAAACAGGTTCATTCAATCAACCTGGTGTTATGTGTTCAAATATAGTATTCCCAAAAAATAAAGAAATTCGTGACACTAGAACAATTAAATTAGAAAATTTTATAAGTGATAAAGGATTTAATAATATAATTGGAACAACTAAAAATGGTAAGGATATTAAATATAATATTATTGACGATGATTATAAAGATTTTTTTAAATTAGATGTATTGAGCAATTATTCTACAAAAATCGTAGAAATTATTAAAAATATAGAAAAAAGCGACGGGATTGTATTTGTATATTCACAATATCTTAATTCAGGTATTATACCTATAGCATTAGCATTAGAAAAACTTGGTTATTTAAAATATGGAAATGCTCTTACAAACAACAAAGCAAAGTATACATCTAAATATATAATAATATCAGGTGACTCAGATTTATCTGAGAATGCTTATTCTGACTATTTAAAAATACAAGACTTAAATAAAAATGGAGAAAAAATAAAGATAATATTAGGAACACAAACTGCTGCTGAGGGATTAGACTTTTCTTATATTAGACAAGTACATATTTTAGAACCATGGTTTCATTTAAATAGATTAGAGCAAATTATAGGTAGAGCTATTCGTAATTGTTCTCATATAGATTTAGAAGAAAAAGATAGAAAAGTAAAAATATTTTTGTATGCTGCTGTCAAAAAAAAAGAATCTAAAAAAAAATATAGTGAAACTATTGATTTAGATATTTATAGAAATGCTGAGAATAAATCTAAGAAAATGGCTAAAATTGAGTATTTATTAAAAGAAAATGCAGTAGATTGTCTTTTGCATAAACATGGTAATTATTTTGAAAATGATGAAAATGATGAATCTAAAAAATGTAATTATGAAAAATGTAAATATGATTGTGCTATACCAACTGTTGATACAAAATTAAATACAGATACATTTAATCAAAAAATTATTGAAGATAATATAAATGATGTTATGAAAGAAATTATAAAATTATATAAAAAAAATTATTATTATACTATAGATGATTTTATTAAAATTTTAGATAGTGATAAATTATTAATATTCTTTGCTTTAGATAAATTGTTAAATTATAAAGGTAAAATTATATCTAAAAATGGTAGTATTGGAAAAATAATATATAAAAATAATCATTATATATTTGTTAAATATAATAGTAGTAAATTTATATCTTTCAATAACATAAGAAAAATTAATTCTAAGACTAAAAAATATAATAGTTTTAATATTTCTAGAAATAATACATTATTAGAATTGGAAAAACTAAATAATGTTCCAACACAAAATATTAAAAAGTCTTTTTTCTTGTTTGAAGATATTTTAAAAAAAAAAGAAATTATTAATAAAAAAATAGAAAAAATAAAAAATCTATATTCGATTAATCTAAAAGATAAAGAGTTAATAATTCAATATTTAATCATACAATCAATCCAAAAAAAAACAACTAAGGATCAAGACGCACTTATTAGTTCTTTTTCATATAATATATTATATTGTAAAAAAGATTTAATATGTAAATCTATAAAAGATAACGAAATATGGGGTTATAAAATTGCTGATAATAAAAAAATACGTTATATGAAATGTGATTTAGAAAATAAAAAATTTAAAAATGCAAATGCAAATGCAAATTTAAATGATATAACTCAACTTAAAAAAACTGTTATAAAGAATTCTAAAAAACAAAAAAGAGGTGCTGCAGATATTATAGGTTATTATGAATTAAAAAATAATGAACTTATATTTAAAATAAGAGATAAAACTAATCAGGGTAATAATGAAAAAAAATCTCAAATTAAAACAGGTGAAACATGTGAAACTCATAAAAAACAATTTTTACAAAATTATATTAAAAAATTACAAAAAAAACCTTTATTCTCAAATAATAATATTCCTAATAAAAGTATTTTATGTTTAGAATTAGAAAAAATTCTAAAAGATAAAGATTCACAAGATAAAACTTATAGGTATTTATATGGTCCAGAAGAAACAATAGAATATAATTTAAATAAAAAATAATTTATAATTATTTTAAAATTGATTATTATTATTTAAAAAAAATAAATAATAAATAATATATGGATGATCTTTTTATCAAAACGACTATAAATAAATCTTTATCTATAGAACCTAGATACATTAATAACCAAATTAATGATTATATTTTAAAACAATTAAAAGATAAATTTGAAGGAAAATGCCTTAAATATGGATACATAAAAACAAATAGTATTAAAATTATTAAAAGAAGTATAGGACAGGTATTATCTAGTCATTTTAATGGTAATATATTATATAATATTGAATTTTCAGTAGATGTTTGTAATCCATTAGAAGGTGCTATAATTGATGTTGAAGTTAAAAATATAAATAAAATGGGTATCTTAGCAGATTCATCTGATAAAGAATCACCTTTGAATATTTTATTAGCTAGACAACATCATATTGATAATGAAACATTTACAAATTTAAAGATAGGTGAAGCAATACAATGTAAAATTATAGGTAAACGTTTTGAATATGGTGATAATCAAATTTCGGTTATTGCTACATTATATGAAGATTAATTTATTATAATTAGTTTCTTTAGTTTTTTTGTTTAATTAAATTAAATTGCGAATTAAAAAAAAATATTAAATATTATTAATGGGAAAAACAAAAAAAAAAACTATAACCAAAAGTAAAACAAAAAAAAATAAAAAATCTAAAAATAAAGTAGTTGAAATAATTGCTAAAAGATTATTAAGTGATACATTTATGAAAAATAAAGAAGGTGATTATTTTGATGAAAAACATTATGATCATATTGTAGATTATGATTGTGATTGTTATTATTTAGATGAACATAATAATAAAAAAATATTATTTAAATTTAGAAAAAATGTATTTTCAAAGAATTTGTGTCAAATTGCTTTAGATAATTTAAAAGATGCTGCTAAAAAAAAACATGATAATCGTGGAGCATCAGCAGGTCGTATTAATTTAAATAAAATGCCTTCATATGCTAATCAAGCATCACAACTTATTGGTAGAAGTAAATTCCGTGTATTAGCATACAAGTCGAAAATAACTGGAAAAATAGTTAAAAATAGTCTTGGTAATACATCACAAAGTAATATAATTGGATATTATGATAAACGTGATAGAAATTTAGGAGCAAATGCTGCACCTTGTAGAACAACTGCATTTACTTCACAACAAGTTGAAAAATGGGAAAAAGTAATACCATTTATAGAAGCAATTGATAAACAATTTAAAAAATTAATTCCTGAGAATCATAAACTACAATATAATGAAGCTCATAAAACTAAATATGTTATAAAAGATACAGCATTCAGCACTGTAACAATTAATTATAATTGGCGAACTGCTCTTCATAAAGATGCCGGTGATTTAAAACAAGGATTTGGTAATCTAGTAGTATGTGAAGAAGGAAAATATAAAGGTGGATGTACAGGATTTCCACAATTTAAAGTTGCAATTGATGTAAGAAATGGAGACTTTCTTGCGATGGATGTCCATGAATGGCATTGTAATACAAAAATAAAACCTATAGATAAGGATTTTACACGTTTATCATTGGTTGCGTATTTAAGAGAAAAAATGATAAAATGTAAAAATGATAAATAATTTATGTTGAATTATTATATGTTTAAAAATTTAATTTTATTAATAGTTTTATTAGTAAATATATTAATTATAAATTTCACTCAAAAATTAGAATATATGGGATGTAAATGTTCTAAACTATGGTATAGAGATTTTATTAAATATTACTCTATAATAACTTTATTTATGACTAGCAACTTGATATTTTGTAATATAAAAAATACATTATGGAAATTTATACATAATGTTTACTATATTATAGGTCTTTGTAATATCTATATATTGTTTAAATTTAGTCAAGAATTATATGAAAAAAAATGCGAATGTAGTAAATCATGGGAACAACAATTTATTTATTATTATAGTATGTCATTTATATTATTATATATTATAGTAATTGTTGGAATTTTATTTGTTAGTTTGTTTAACAATAGATTGATTTAATCTCCAATAGTTTTCACGTAATTCTTGATTATCTTGTGTTAATATATCTATTTTGTTAGATAAATCATTTATAGATTGTTGAAGTTCCTTAATTGAATCATCTAAACTTAATTCTATACCATTATAATTTTGTGCCAAATTATTTAATGAATCTAATGTTAATCCAAATAGACTTTCAAAAATATCACTAATTAATATTTGTTGTGATAAATTATATGTAGAATTGTAATTAGACATTAATACTATTAATTTTTCTTTATGTAATCTTGTTTTATATCTAATTTGAATATAATTTGCTAGTTTTTCAGGGTTAAGAGACATGTTATTTGGATTTTCCAGATATAATATCTTTTATTACGTAAAATTATAATTCAATTTTACTTAAATGTATGATTACTATCTAACATAATTATTCCTATAATTACTATATTTTTTAATTTTTTATTTAAAAAAAAGATTATATATGTATATATGCTTAATATCAAATATCTAACTAGTGGATTATTAAATACTAATTATTTTAATCAAAATATAAATTTAATAAATACTAATAAAAAAATAGACTATTATAGATTATCTGAAGGTTTTAAAGATGCTAATAATTCATTTATAAATTATGTTACTGAAAAATAATTATAATTTGCTACCACAACATGATAATTCTTCTATATCTTCATCATTTAACATTAAAACTTCTTCGTATGTTGGTATTGATTCTGCTAGAACACCACAATCTACAGGTAAATCGATACCTGTTATAGATTTAGAATTATCTGATAATAAATATATAACAGCATTTGCTATATCATTTTTATCAGCTAAATTACCTAATGTATTAGAATTTTTTAAAGTTTCATTTATTATATTGGTTTTTAACATAGGTTCGGTTAAAGCTGTATTAGTAAATGTAGGAGAAACGGCATTAACTCTTATAGGAAATTTTAATTTTATTTTTTCGTTTGCTCTTGCTAATTCTACAGCAGATTGTCTAACTAATCCCATAACTCCATGTTTAGAAGTTTGATATGCTATATTTGAAAATAATGATCCTGTGCTTCCATAAATACTTTTAATACATACTATGGATCCATCTGATATATTATTTTCAATTGCTTGTCTAACAAAATATTTTATGGCTAAGAAATAACCGTTTAAATTTATATCTATAACTTTTTTATAATCAGTTTCAGAAATATTATGAACATGTTTTTTATTGAAATTTGCTGGTCCAAAAATACCAGCATTAATATCAACACAATTTATCCCACCCGTATCTAAATTTAATTTTGTTTTTCTTAAGTTAGCATCAAATGTTAATAAATTTCCTTCAGTTGTTCTAGCATCAGCCTTCAATACATAAAATCTATTTTTATTAAATTGTTTTGATAATTCATTATTAACTTTATTTGCTCTTTCATCGTTATTAAAATAGGTTAATGTAACATGTTTTGCTCCATTATTCAACATCATGTAAACAACAGTTAAACCTAATCCACTTGTTCCTCCAGTAACAACGCATACTTTATTTTCTAATAAATTAGAATTATAATTAGAATTACATTTATTTTTTCTAGGAATTCTTAAATTATTATAGAAATTATCATTTGCTGAATTTTCCAATATTAATTCTGGATATTTTTTACCATATTTAGTGTGTTTTTTATTTTCTGAAAAATGTGAAAAATCAGATATTATTTTTCGTAATTCAGCTTCTTTCAAAATTAATTGTGTATTTTTGTCATAAATATTAAAGTTACTAGGATATAATATACTATATTTTGCCCATTCATGAATCCCTCCGCCATATAAAATTATATTGTGTTTTTTATAACCTTTATTAATTAATTCTTTTGCATATTTATGTGAAGCACCACACGTATAATTGGCACAATATAAAATTATTTTGTCAAATTTTTTTATATTTTGTTTATCTATAAATGATTTTCCATAAGAATTATTTGTATTTGTAGGGTAAGTATTTAATAAAAAATCATTAGATAATGTATTGACAATTGCTATATTTTTCAAAGAAAACATATTTACAAATGTTTGTGGTGTTATTTCATCATAATTATTACTATTATATAAACTATCGCAACCTATAATGTAGTAAAATAAAATAGCGATTAATATAATACAAAATGAAACACACGTAATTAAATTATTATTCATATAAATTATAATTTATTTTTATTTTAACTATTAATTACGATTATTTAAAATCATTAATTCACAATCATCTATTAATTCGTTTAGTAAATGATTATTTCCTTCATCATATTTTTCACTAAAATTTATATAATTTTTTTTTACATTATTACTTATATTTTTACCATTTAATATTAAATTATAATGTTCATCTAGTATTAAATATTTACTATCAATCATATCCTTTAACATTTCTTGTTTATTTTTAACAACCCATTTATTATTTTGCATTATTTTTACATAATTTTTGTTAACATTTGGGTATTTAATATTATTATTTTCAGGTTTATCGCTATTAAAATGAATCGCTTTTATCATTTTAGGGATTGCTCCATATGGTCCTTTAATTAATTGTGTTTTAAAGAAATCAGTTATATGACTTAGATCTTCATCTCCATAATTATTAATTTTTATATTATTTTGTTGATTAAGTTGATTGCTTTGAATATGGTTAATAGTTGTGTTTCCAGCTTTATCAATTAATTTGTTAACTGTTTTTTCCAACTTTTTAATCTGTTTATTTTTCTCATTTAGCAAATTATTAATATTTGTATTATGCTTACAATAATGGAGTTCATGCCTTCTTTTACTTGGTTTAGAATTAAATTCTTCAAAGCAAAAAACACAATAAAATTTATCAGGAATTTCTGGATTTTTTGTGTTCTTTTTGTGTTCATTTGTGTTCATTTTGTGTTCATTTGTGTTCATTTTGTGTTCATTTGTGTTCATTACCATAGGTATAATAGAATTTTCAATATTGTATAAATGTTTCTTAGTATTAAGGTGTCGATTATAATTTGATTTTAAATTAGAAGAAAAATTACAACAATCACAATTATATAATACCATAACTATTTATAATTATAATATATTTAATTTCTTAAATAAAAAATTTATTCTTTTTTCATTCTTTTTTCATTCTTTTTTCATTCTTTTTTATTCTTTTTTTATTCTTTTTTATTCCTTTTTTATTTTAACACCATAATTTCTTATTAAAAAATATTCTTTTTTTAGTTATTTTTATTCCATTTTATTCTTTTTTGTTTCTTATAATTAAGGTATTGAAGTTTAATATATTGTTATTATTTCCTTATATTTTTATAAAATTTACAAATGAACACAAATGAGTTTTTTTGAGGGGGGGGGGG
>Ga0209634_1003875_pt1 | contig 9994 bp, 8 predicted proteins | sample LinPmetageLP40_FD_184043 | JGI IMG/M metagenome (GOLD analysis project Ga0209634, IMG submission 184043) | Marine viral communities from the Pacific Ocean - LP-40 (SPAdes) (version 2) | ecosystem: Environmental > Aquatic > Marine > Oceanic | place: Pacific Ocean | collected 2010-08-26 | reverse complement strand
CAATTTGAAATGCACCCTTCTGCATTGTCAGATGTTACTTAAATATCTCTTTACTATATTGTTACGGATTAAGATCATTCATTTTTATGCGTAAGTTTACTACATGTGCTGTTCTCATTATAGCCACCGCTATTTGTGCACATGCTCAAAAGATCACTGTGGGCGTTTTTGACAACTATCCATTGATGTATAAGAGTAAGCAAGGAACTTTCGAAGGACTCTTTTTAGATATCCTTGAGCACATCGCAAAGGAAAAAGGTTGGGAGCTAGAATATAAGCATGGAACTGCTGGCGAATGCTATGACTGGTTATCCACAGGGGAAATCGACATGATCGCTGAGGCAGGTCTCTCTGAATCCCATGAGAAGAAATACTTGCTTTCTCAAGAGAGTATACTCTCTACTTGGGCTCGGATATATAGCCATGCAGATGGAGATATCACCTCCTTTCTAGACTTAGAAAATAAGCGAATTGCGGTGCTTGCCAATAGCTTCTTTATTACTGGGCCAAATCGTGGATTAAAAACCCTCCTGTCAGAATTGGATGTCAACTATGAACTCATAGAAGTGTCGAGTTATGAAGAGGTTTTTCGGATGATTGAAAATAAGGAAGTAGATGCTGGCGTGTTAAGCCGCGTTCATGGAGAGATAAATGAAGGAGATTACAACGTACTCTCTACCCCACTTGTTTTCTCTCCTTTTCGTCTCGGTTATGCCTTTTCACCATATTCTCAAAATTGGGTCAGGCTCAATACCATAATAGATCAGGAAATCGGCAGGATGAAGGCTGACAATCATTCCTATTTGAATGAACGTATCAATGACTACTTCACTACAAAAGAGGATACAACCATTCCAGCGTGGGTTTGGGGTATCTTAATTTTGTTCCTTATCGGAATATTTCAGCTCCTACTCTATGTACTTGTATTAAAGAAAATAGTGCAAAAACGGACTAATTCTCTAATAAAGGCCCTCAAAGAGATTCAAGAAAGAGAACATCTATTGGCATTGATTTATAATAACACCAAAGACTTCATAGCCCTCTTCGAGGTAACTGACAACAGTTCTTTTGTAGCCAAAAAACTACCCAACATACTTTTAGATAGAGTACTTGAAATATATCCTCAATATACCGCAGATCAAATACTGAATATGGAGATATCTGAACTCTATAGAGACATCCTTGAGATAGATGAAGGGGAAACGTCACATAAACTGGAGAAAATTCGAGAGGCATTAAACACATCACAACCAGTCTATTTTGAGGAAAAGATCACCCCTCTTTTAAAAACAAATGGTACTGCTGAGTCAGTAATGATTCCTATCGAACTCAATGGGAAAATAAGTCATATACTCTATGTGTCCAAAAATGTAACAGAAGAGCGTGAGTCAAAAAAAATCATTACAGAAAGTGAGGAACGCATGCGCTTAGCCGTTCAAAACATCCCTGTGATGCTAGATGCTTTTGACGAAACAGGCAATTTACTCGTATGGAACAAACAATGTGAAAATGTGACTGGATATACTGCCGAGGAAATGATTGGCAATCCTCAGGCATTTGAATGGCTCTATCCTGAGAAAGCTTATAGAAATACAATCACCAAAGATTGGGAAAATACTCACCTAGACTATACAGATGTGAGCGTGATCACCTGTAAAGATGGTAGCAAACGTACGATTTCGTGGATTCATCAAGCAAATAGCCACCCAATCCCTGGATGGCACGATTGGGGGATCGGTATTGATATTACCGAACAAAAAGAAACTGAAGCAGCACTCGTTCGAAGCGAAAACTTATTAAGCAGCATGATGGACAACTTGCCTGGCATGGCTTGGAGGTTGAAAATTGATAAAGACTTTACAATGGTTTTTGCAAGTAAGGGCACCAAAGAATTACTAAACATACCTTGTGAAGAGTTTTTAGAAAAAGGGCTTAAACCGAGAGATTTCATTCTCAAGGATTACCAGAATTTAGTCAGACAGGAAACCTATACCAGTGTGAAGAATATGACCCCAAATGAATTGGTGATTCCGATCGAGGTAGATGGAAAAATCAAATGGGTGTTAGATAGATTCAAACCAGTAGATCTTGGGAATGGTGAGATCGTGATGGATGGAATGCTCATCGATATTACTGATAAGTATGAAAGTGAGCAACGACTTCAAATGGCCATAGAAGGCGCAAGGCAAGGCATGTGGGATTGGGATTTAGAGAATGACAAATTAGAATTAACACAATATGCTTCTGAAATACTTGGATTTGACATTCCTCTTGTTGAAAATGCAACCGAAGTATTCTTAAGTAGAGTACATCCAGATGATCAATATGCTACACGAAAGGCAATAGATGAGCATCTTCAGGGAATAGTAGAATATTATGAAGGAGAATACCGAATAAAAACACAACAAGATAACTGGAAATGGATTCACACCCGCGGGCGTGTAGTCGAGCACTCAAGTGATGGAAAAGCAACAAGAGCTATAGGCACATATGTAGATATTGACATTCGGAAAAAAACAGAATTTGAACTTATAGAAAAAGAAAAGCAACTAAGTAGTATGATGGCCAATCTGCCAGGAATGGTTTACCGATTAGATGTGGTCGAAAATTACTCATTACTATTTGTGAGTGACGGTGCTCAGCATATCTTTGGTGTATATGATAAGGATATTGCTGGAAAAGGAGTTACACCTTGGGATTTTATTGTTCCAGAATATCACGATTCCGTTAGAAAAAACTATCAAAATCACACAGAAAGTTTTGAAGGTGCAGAACAAGTTATGCCCATAACCATCAAAGGGAAGACAAAATGGGTGTTGGATAGATTTAAGGCCATCAAATTGGAAAATCATGAGATCGTCATTGATGGTGTAATGTTAGACATTACCGATAAGCTGGATAATGAACGTATGCTGAGTAGCCTCATGTCAAATCTTCCTGGCATGGTTTACAGGTCTATAAATGATGTTCAAGGGACAATGGAGTTTGTAAGTGCAGGAGCTTTAGCGTTGACTGGCTATCACCCGGAAGAATTTGAATCAGGACAAGTGACTTTCAAAGACATCACTGCAGAAATTGATAGCGACAGGATTTGGAGAGAAGTGGAAGAAGCACTAAAAGAGAACAGACCATACACATTAATCTATAAACTGAAAACAAAAAGCAATCGTTTGAAGTGGGTATGGGAGCAAGGAAGTCAGATAGAGGGTACCAAATTATTGCAGGGTTTTGTCATGGACATCACTGACCGTATAGAAGCAGAAGAAAAAATTGTTTCTACCGTAATCGAAACAGAAGATAATGAACGCAAACGGATCTCAAAAGAATTGCATGACAGTTTAGGGCAGAAACTAACCACCGCACTCCTCAACCTCAATGCCTTCAAAAAAGACATGGAAGAAGAACATTTAGGCTATTCTAAACTACTTACCGGACTAAAAAACCTCAATTCTGCTATCAAAGAAAGTCGAGATATTGCGCACAATTTAATGCCACGCAGCATAGAAAATTTTGGATATGTACCATCTGTACAAAGTATCATAGCAGAAGTCGAAACGGTCAGTGGAATGAATTTTGAATTTTATGACAACTTAAAAGGAGAACGGTTTGACAAGCAGCTGGAAGTACACCTCTATCGCATCACCCAAGAAGGCATTAATAATATTCTAAAATACAGCCAGGCAAAAAATGTATCGATCCAATTGATGGTCTATCAGGACGATCTCATACTAACCATCGATGATGATGGCGTAGGTTTTGACATTGACCAAGTACTGAAAGGCACAAGCAACTTTGGCATCAGGAGTATGCGCAATAGAGTAAATTCAATTTCTGGAAATTTTAATATCGATAGTTCACCAAATTCTGGGACGATACTTACAGTAGAAGTCCCATTAAAAAGCAAACAGCATGAGCACTAATATTCTTATTATAGATGATCACAAGATCGTCAGAGATGGTATCAAATTATACCTTGACAATGATTCCTACTATTCTGTAGTAGGCGAAGGGGAAAATGGGATAGAGGCTCTAGAGCTACTTACTCAAACAAAAGCCGACCTGATGCTTGTAGATATCAATATGGATGGTATGGATGGTATAGAGACTACCCAGCGCATCATAGAGCAAAAGCCAGATACGAAAGTAATCGCACTCACCATGCACAATGATTATCAACATATCAAAGCGATGATGGACGCTGGTGCCAGTGGATACTTGTTGAAAAATTGTGACGAAGCCGAATTAAAAAACGCTATTGAGTCCGTAATGTCTGATGATATATACTATAGCAAAGAAGTCGCTCAAACAGTGATGAATAACCTGGCTCGAAAGAAAACTAAAACAACCTCAGATAGCCTTCCTACTCCCCTCACCACCCGTGAAAAAGAAGTCTATAGGCTGATTATGGAAGAACATTCAAATCAAGAAATCGCTGATAAGCTTTTTATTAGTATTCGAACGGTAGAGGTGCATAAACGGAATCTATTGGAAAAAACGGGGGCAAAAAACACCACTGGTCTGGTGCTATATGCGGTGAAGAAAGCTTTGTTTCAAAATGATTGACCCCTGAATGTGCAATGACGTTGAACTAAGTAGAGTCTGTCTATAAAGTCCCTATATCCACCATGGGCTTGTGCCTGCCTGACTGGCATAGGCAGGTCTTCACTGCCCATTTTAGAGTTGTAAAGAGGTTCGTGCCTGCACACCGAAGTGTTGTGGCACGCAGGCGTAAGGACCTGCCTATGCCGGCAGGCAGGCACGAAACCTCGGAATGGTCTAGTTTATAGACATACACTAAGTACTACCACTTAGTTCAGATTAAGGGTCTGTACTTAATGAGGATTCCTTTCTTGATTTTACTTTTGTATATAAACAAGAAAGTATGCCCACACATAAACCGTCTATACTATTTATCAGCTCATCGACTTCCATCTTTGACACTATTCCTGATGATATCTTCAAGAAGTGGGACTTCTATCTACAAAAATTCACAACTGACGAATCACATCTCAATCAACTCATAACACCTCAATTAATCATCCTTGATTCTTTCAATTTAGGTTTTCATTTTTTAGATCAAATGGAAAACCAGCATGCAAGGGCTAGATGTCCGATATTGGTGATCGATGATTACAGTGAACAAGTATTGATTGACACCATTATTAGAAAAGGTGCCTCCTCTTATTTGCACTTAGATGATTTCATTAATAATCTTGAGGAAGAAATAGAAAAACTCATCTCTACTCGTTAACCAATTTTGTCAAACTAAGGGATTGTTATGAAATAACTCATCGTTTTGACTCTTTCTTTTTCCCTTTCCCAGCGTTAAAATTTTAAACCGTCCGCCAGCTGGCGGATGCTTGAAAATTTTGCCTTGATAAAGAAAAAAATAAATTCGCCAATTCCTTCGACTTATTTCATAACAATCCCTAAGTGAAATCACTATTCAACTACGTGAATCACGTAAATTGACAATTACCACAAAACCCTTACATAAGAGCTTCCGCTTTCGCTCACCTTTGTATGACTAAAGTAACAGTAGCGAAATGGAAAACACACTTACAACCGCCTATACAAAAGCAAACAACAATGATGTCCTCACTGATATTCTAGATCAGCTAGATGAAGGTTTGTTATGGATAGACATGACTGGAAACATACTGAAAGGTAATCGTTCTACCATCTTAAAAACTGGATTTACCGCCAAAGAATTGGCTGCAATGCAAATATTCGATTTTTGCTCTGGGTTTGACAATTCGATTTGGTTTGCACACATCAGCAAGTTACTCAAGGGGCAAAAAGTAAACTTCAAATGTACTGCTAAAACAAAATCAGGAAAGTCACTTCCTATTTCCATAAAAATGATCCTTACAACTAGGGATGATGAAACCTGCGTGTGTATTATAGCCAAAGATATTGCTAAAATGAAACAAGAAAGTGCGAGTTTACAAAGGGCATCCTACGAATATGACAAGCTATCGTACAGGATGTCTCATGACATTCGTTCTCCCATATGTACCATATTTGGATTGGTAAACCTGATCGCCAAAGATGCAACTGAAGAACAAAAGCAGTACCTCGGCATGATAGAAGATACGCTGGACAAGCAGAATCAACTCATGACTGATATACATGAACTGTCTTCTATTCATACGACTCCTATTGAAGAAGATGAAATTAATATACATAATTTGATCAACGATATTGTGACTCAAACACCTACGTCTTCAGGAAAGTTGAATACGGAATGGACATTCAATTTTGACCTATCTAGGCCCTTTTCTAATGACGCTTTCCTAGTACATAAATTGTTATCATCAATCATCGTAAATGCTGTGCAGTATAGCCGTATTCAAAACAACACCTCAAAAGTGAGTGTAACAGCTTCTACAGATGATAAAGGGGTGAATTTAGAAATAAAAGATAATGGATTTGGTATTGACCCTGTGATTGAAAATCAAGTATTTGAAATGTTTTTTCGAGGAACACAACATTCAAAAGGCTCTGGACTTGGTCTTTATTTTGCAAAGGTTATTTCTGAAAAGCTCAAGGCTTCCATCCAGTTCGTAACAAATACAGAAGGGACTACTTTCACAATTTTTATACCTACTTGCGTTTAAGAACTGTACCCTATAAAACAAAAGAAGCTACTCTTGAGATGAAGAGTAGCTTCTTTTGATCAGGCAGTTATGTATTATTTCACAAATCGGATCGTAATTGGATATCTATAAAACTCTCCTTTGTCAGCCTTCATCGAAGCGATCACCACACAGACAATGTCTGTGATGATCAGACCGAAAAGAATTGGAATTCCTATCAGAATGAGGCTTAGCAAGCCTGCCAATATTACATAGAGGAATACTGACAATTGAAAATTGAGCGATTCTTTGGCATGTTCGGTAATAAATGCACTTTCGTCCTTCTTAGAAAGCCAAATTACCAATGGCACTATGAAATTCCCAAAGCCAACTACAAAGCCTAACAATGTTCCCAAATGCGCAAACAACGCCCAATTCTTCTCCGTCATATTTACTTATTTTTCGAATGTTGCAATCGTTGTTTCGATGATATCACAGCATTCATCCAGTTGTGCCTCAGTCATAACCAAAGGAGGTGCAAATCTAATAATATTTCCATGAGTTGGTTTTGCCAACAGTCCATTCTCCTTTAGTGCCACGCATATATCCCAGGCTGTTGAGCTTTCTGGTGTATCATTGATCAGAATGGCATTGAGTAGTCCTTTGCCTCTTACTGCATCCACCAGATTAGAACCCTCGATGAATTTATTCATTCTTGATCTGAATCGTTCTCCAAGAACGCATGCATTTTCCGCCAACTTTTCATCCTTCACCACTTCTAGTGCTGCCATTGCAACCTTACAAGCTATTGGGTTTCCACCAAATGTACTTCCATGTTGACCCGGTTTGATGACATCCATGATGTGATTATCAGCAAAGACGGCAGATACTGGATACACTCCCCCAGAGATCGCTTTTCCTAAAATCAAAATGTCCGCCTGAACATACGTGTCTTTTTTCTCACATGTGCTTCCACAACTGCATTCTCCACATACTGCTAACAAGCTTCCTGTTCTTGCAATGCCTGTCTGTACTTCATCAGCTATAAATAACGCCTCCGCTTCTTTACATAATTGTGCTGCCTTAGCTAAATACCCTTCATCTGGCACATATACTCCAGCTTCTCCTTGTATTGGCTCAACCAATAGTCCAGCTACATTCTCTTCTTTCAATGCACTGGCCAGCGCATCCAGGTCATTGTAAGGTATCTTGATAAATCCAGCGGTATAAGGACCGAAGTTCTTACGCGCATCTTCATCATTGGAGAATGATATTATTGTAGTCGTTCTTCCGTGGAAATTATTTTCACAGACGATTATTTTTGCCTCATTTTCGGCAATTCCTTTCTTTTCGTATGCCCACTTTCTGCAAAGTTTGATAGCAGTCTCTACCGCCTCTGCACCCGTATTCATCGGTAAGACTTTGTCAAACCCGAAGTATTCAGTAATGTACTTTTCATAAGCACCAAGCACATCATTATAAAATGCTCTTGAAGTAAGTGTCAATGTTTCCGCTTGTTCTTTAAGCGCATTGACTATTTTAGGATGGCAATGTCCTTGATTGACTGCCGAATATGCTGATAAAAAGTCGTAATACTGCTTTCCTTCTACATCCCATACAAGTACACCTTCGCCTCTAGAAAGAACTACTGGTAGTGGATGATAATTGTGAGCACCATGTTTGTCTTCTAATTGCATTGCCTCCTGTGAGGTCATTTTTTGATTCATCACTGCTTCCATGATTTTAAGGATTATATTGAAAACTTATTACAAACCACTCGTCACGGAGAGCAGTCATCCTTTCCTCTTTTATGTCGGAGAGAAATCATCCTAACCACAAATGTAACAAATTCAGTATGGATATAAAATATGAAACTACCCTGAAACACAAATTATCTTTCGATGTACTTTGACAATTAAAAATCTTTTACCGATATTTGCATTCCAATTTTAGAATAGGATATTTTCAAAATATAGAATCATGGCCAGAGTTTGTCAAATCACAGGAAAAAAAGTGCAGGTAGGGAATAACGTATCGCACGCAAAAAACAGAACAAGGAGAAAGTTCTATCCAAACCTTCACACGAAACGTTTCTACATTCCTGAGCAGGATTCATGGATCACATTGAAGGTTTCTACTTCGGCCTTGAGGACCATCAATAAAAATGGTATTACTGCTGTGCTGAAAAAAGCAAGACAAAACGGAAACACCTTAGTATAGTAGTTGCCAAAGCGCTGCTGCACCAATAAATAAAGCATTCAAGAATCCTGATATTTTACAAAATATCAGGATTACTTTTTATATAACAATTAAAAAATCGGCATTGTGATCATCCCAGTAGAAGATAATCAACAATACTGAAAACAATTTTACCAATAATTTTTGCTGCAAAATTAGTTTTATCTATATTTGCAGTCCGAAATTTTTAAGATTAAGAAAATGGCAAAAAGAGGCAACAGGGTACAAGTAATACTAGAATGTACTGAACATAAAAATAGTGGAATGCCTGGTACGTCAAGGTACATCACTACTAAGAACAGAAAAAACACACCTGACAGAGTTGAATTGAAAAAATTCAATGCTGTTCTTAAGAAATATACACTTCACAAAGAAATTAAATAACCATGGCTAAGAAAGTAGTAGCATCGCTCCAGAAAAAAGAAGGTAAGAACTATGCCAAAGTGATCAAATCTGTAAGGTCTCCTAAAACAGGTGCTTACACATTCAAAGAGGAAATAGTAACGCTCGATCAAGTCAAAGGTGCTTTAGCAGACTGATAACTTCGCTTATCAGATTATAAATATTTAAGGCCCCTTGTAGGGGCTTTTTTTGTTACTTTACAGCAAATCTAATTATACAATAATGGCACTATTCGGCAAGCTTTTTTCCAAAGACAAAAAAGAGTCTCTCGATAAAGGTTTAGAGAAAACCAAACAAAGTTTTTTCTCTAAACTGGGCAAAGTAGTCGCTGGAAAATCCACCGTAGATGATGAAGTTCTTGATGAGTTAGAAGAGATTCTAATTACATCGGACGTGGGGGTAGATACCACCATTAAGATCATCGGACGAATAGAGCAACGTGTTGCAAAAGACAAATACTTGGGCGTTGCAGAACTAGACAATATTCTCAAAGAAGAAATAGCCTCACTTCTTTCCGAGAACAATACGCAAGACATTGAAAGCTTCGATCTTCCTGAAGGCAGCAAACCTCATGTCATTTTGGTTGTGGGAGTCAATGGTGTAGGTAAAACAACGACAATAGGCAAGCTATCAGCACAATACAAAGCTGCTGGTCACAAGGTAATCTTAGGCGCAGCTGACACTTTTCGGGCTGCGGCAGTTGACCAACTCAAACTATGGGGCGAGCGTGTCGGTGTGCCAGTAGTCGCACATGGCATGAACACTGACCCTTCCGC
>Ga0209634_1003874_pt1 | contig 10000 bp, 8 predicted proteins | sample LinPmetageLP40_FD_184043 | JGI IMG/M metagenome (GOLD analysis project Ga0209634, IMG submission 184043) | Marine viral communities from the Pacific Ocean - LP-40 (SPAdes) (version 2) | ecosystem: Environmental > Aquatic > Marine > Oceanic | place: Pacific Ocean | collected 2010-08-26 | reverse complement strand
CTGCACTTCCGTTTGTTTTTAAGAATTGTCCAGCATTTCCATCAGCAGTTGGCAAACTAAATGCAACACTATTTGATGTTAGAATAAGTTTAGAACCATCTGATGAAACACTTTCGCCAGCATCAGTTAGTTGTAGTGTAGGACTGCCACCACTATCTGTTAATAATAATCCTGTGTTATGCACATGAGTAAGTGCTATTTCTGAATCAGCACCAAACGATAATATTGCACTATCTGATATAAGTCTAAGATCATCACCAACACCTAAGTCAGCAGCTATACCTGCTCCACCTGCTACAGTCAACGCACCCGAAGTACTATTAGTTGAAGCAGTTGTTGCACTAATAGCAACTACTCCGCCTGATGATATTGCAATTGCATTTGTATCACTAGCAGAACCTATAGTTCCAGCATCTGGAATTACAATATTTCCACCTGTAGTCATAAGACCAGCACCAGTATATGTTCCACTTACATCTAAGTTTGCATTTACATCTACTAGGGTTGCGTTGAGTTCTATTTCGTCTGTTGCATTAATATCAAGAACAGTGGCACTAGGTGCGTTAATAAACTGTGACGCATCATTGAATTGAATTGCCATAGTACTATTCAAAAGAATACCTGTGTCTGCAACGTGAGTTAGTGTCACATCTGAATCTGCACCGAATGAAAGAACTGCTGCATCAGAAATAAGTCTTAAATCATCTCCTACAGATGCATCTGCAGCAACACCTAAACCACCAGCGACTGTTAATGCGCCATTTGATGCACTAGTGTTCGCTGTGGTTGCTGTGACTGCAACAACACCACCAGAAGAAATACTAATTGCATTTGTGTCAGATGCAGAACCTATAGTTCCAGCATCTGGAATAATCATGTTACCACTAAGAGTAAGAACTTGTGATGCATTAAATGTTGCCGCAGTCGATCCACCAGTTGCAATAGTGATTATATCTGAACCAGAGAACGTAATACTTGTATTTGCATCTGCATCACCAGTAATTGAGTCTAGAGAAATGCTACCTACGTTAGTTAGATTTGCATCACTCATATCAAAATCGCCAGTAACATCTAAGTCACCACTTACTGTTAGGTTTCCTGCAAATGTTGCGTTAGCACCACTACCTGTAAGCATAGTAGTTGTGCCTGATTTAATTATTAAATTAGCACTTGTATTTGTTAACCCACCAAAAGTAGTTCCGTCGTCTTTTAATATAATATCTGCACCACCTGCATCTAATACAATATCTGTTGTAGCATCAAGTGTTATAGTTGATCCAGAATCAATTTCTGTAATTACAGGAGTTGTTAAGGTTTTATTAGTCAGTGTTTGTGTAGCGGCATTTTGTGTAATTTGAAAACCGCCAGCAGTAGTACCGTCATGTACTCTGAGAGTATCTAAATCTGTATCAACACTAATTTCTCCTAATGCTCCAGTAAAAGCATTATTCTGAGATGTTGTTCCTCGTCTATGTTGTAAAATAGTTGGCATTAGTGCTCTCCGTTATATTATGCATATCCATATAATTTTATTAAAAATTTACCAGCAGTATATGTTGCATTAGTAGAACCGCCACTAGCAACAAGATACAAATACCCATTAGCAGGAGGAATAGTTGTTAACCCTGCAGAGTGTACTATACTAACTAAGTCTATTGTATTTCCAATATCTGAAGTAAGTATTTCACTATCTGCTTTTATAGTGCCGTTTGATGCTAGGGTATTTAATTTAGTACTTAGATGCTTACCTACCCAGTCACCGTCCGTATTTAATAATGCTGTTTCTGTCAAGGCAGTTATAAGTGATTCTTCTGTTCCTGTCGCTTCTGTAGCAGAATAAAGGTCAATGTCAGATTCGCCGCCTGCAGGAGTTTCTAAACACTGTATATATCCGCTTAGTATGGTTCCGTTAATAGCTGTAGTAATTTGACCATAATGGCAATTTGCAGTTCCTGCTTTACCGATGATGTCACCGTCAGCGTCACCAGAATTTAATCCTGTTAAGTCTAAGATAATAGTTGTTTCTATAATATTTCCAAGAGTAATTACTGAGTGTTTTACTATAGCCGTTGCAACTGATGTAATTCCTGTTCCAGCAGTTATTACAGCATTGCTAAGAGCAATTCCTCCGGTTGCAGATATAGTATATGCGCCGTCGATGCGTTTAGTTATAGCCATTAAGTTTATTCCAAAATATACTGTTTTACATATTTATCAATGTTTTAAAATTATCTTTAGACATGATTTCCAAGTTTGGCAATTCTAACCAACTATCAGGAGTATAATTGTTCAATGGATTAACATGGAAGAATTTTTGTTTATCGTAAGTTTCTACTATTTTGTATACTTGATCTACCCAGTTTACAAATTCAGTTGCTTTTGCAGTTTTTTCTAAGTAATTACTTGTTCCTGCATATAAGTTATTAATAGTGTAACTGTCACTGATTAAATCAAACCCTATCATAAAACAAGAATTATTAGTTTCTTTTGCAGAGATTGCTAACGCATTAGGACCACTGCTAAATGCTTGATACATTGGATCAAGTGCTTTTGCACCACTGCCAATTATAATATGTTTTTCTCTAGTATAATGATTATTATTCTTACTATATTCAGACTTTTGGATTTCTTCAGCCATATTTTTATCAGTGCTAACTAAAACATCAGGTACTATCTCTTCATAAATTCTATTACATCCATAAAGTTTGCCTTTAGATTTTAATTCATGAAGACTAAAGTCTTTTCTTGTTTTTCCGTTTCCTAATATAAAAGAAAGTTTAGACATTTTTTTATTATATACTATCTGGATAATTTTGTCAACAAAAAAGGGAGGAAAAATCCTCCCTTTAATGTTTGTTCTCTAATATTATGAGAAAGTGATGTTACTCATTGCAACTTCACCAACATAGTCACCTGCATTACCAAGAGATGCTGCTGTGTTTGATAACTCAACATATCCATATCTTGTCATGAATGAAACTACTGGCTCAAAAGTATCAGGATCTAATACTGTTCCTGAACTCATTAGCGGAATATAAGGACAATAAAATGCGGCTGCATCTGTCTCTGAAGAACCTTTATATCCAACTAGTACTGCTGTAGAATCAGCGGCATATGAATCTACGTATATCTTCATTGCGCCGTTCAAAGTTCCAACAAACTTAGTGTTTGTAGGTGCTTCAAAAGTACCTTCTGTTGTTCTTGCGAACGCAGAAGTTGATGCACTTTGTAGTACTGTTAATGCTTCAGGAGAAACAACTGAGAAGTTACCTGCGCCTCTTCGTGTTCTCTGTGCAATCTTATTAGCAGTTCTGTTTATAAGAACTGATAAAGCGGCATGCTCGTCACCAACGTATGTTGCTGTACCAGATACTGCTGCTTGGTTAAATGTCTCTTCAGTAGCGGCTAGTGATCTTAATGATCCTATTACTTCCTGATCGATTTCAGCAGTAATCTCTTGAGCAAGTGCTGCCATGATTTCTGCTTCAACATCAATACCGTGCATTGATTGTGCATCTTGTGCTGCTTCGAAAGTCCATCTTGCTTGTAACTTTCTTGTTTTTGCTTCTACAGGTTGCTTTAAGATTTGGATACTAATTTTCTTTCCACCAGTTCCCTCTTTAGATGCAGAAGTGTCACCTTTTCCAGTTGTTAAACTACCTGAATATGCAGTAGCAATCTTGAATGGTGATAATGCTTCGTCGCCTGCAATAACATCTGTATCAAATGGTGAACTTGCAGTTGAATCTGCAGCTTCTGCATACCTAACTCTTAGTGTATGGATCTGAGATACAGGTCCTTGCATTGGTTGAACACCAACGATTTCGTTAGCGATTACTGTTGGCATAACACGTCTGATAACAGGTAAAATTACTCTGTTTAGTGTTGCCATGTTACCTGACGTAGTAGAACCAGCTGTTGCTGCCTCTGAAAGGTATCTTTTTGTGTTCTCTAGAACAACTGCCATTGAGCTTCTTCTGTTGCCTTCTAAACCTTCTAGAAGAGCATCTTTTGTTGAGCCCCAACGACCTTCTAATAGTACGTCTGACATTTTGTGTCTCCTTTTAGTACTCTATTTTAAGCCTGCCAACTTGCGTAATTCAACAACATTATCGTCGATCATCGCAGGTTGAGTTTTTACTTCTTTGTTACCAGTTACTGCCTTACGGCTTTCTGTCATTACTTTCTTTTCTGATTTTATAGCAGAGTTACCGTCTAGAACAACTGGAAGGTAGCGATCATATGCAGTTTTAAGTTTACTGGTCTGAACACTTTCTAGAAGGTCACGCATTACTGCGCCTTTATCCTTATTAAGTGGTTTCAATAATTCGTTCATAGTTTCTTTGCGTTTTGCATTTTCGTTAATCTGAATTATTTCTTTTTCTTTAGTCTCAATAAGTTGAGATTTTGTTGCAACCGCTTCGTTTGCTTCGTTTAGTGATTTTTCGTTTCCTTCAACGATCTTCTTGAGGTCTTTAATCTCTTGATTCTCATTTAAGTAACTTGCACTAAATTCAGTTGCGAATGCTTCAAAAATTTTGCGTCCAAATGTATTTTCTTTGGCTGCATCGATGTCTTCTTTTAGTTGAGTGATTTCAGCATTTAGATTGTTTGCTACCGATTCCTTAACTAGGTTTGCTGATTTCTCAATAAACTTTGTTTTAAGAGCCTTAAACTGTCCACGTGCTTCTTTAACTAGCCTTACTTTAGTTTCAACAACATCTTGACGATCTTTTTGAAAATCAGTAATTTCTTCTGCTAGTTGTGCGTGTATGAACTGTTCTAGTTTACTAACATGCTCGTTTTGAGCTTTTCTATCAACATTGAGTTCATTAATCTCTTCTGCTAATTGCTTAACTAAAAATTTATCAAAAGTTGAAGTTGTCTCTTGCATTTTACCAACAAATTTTGCTCTGTCTTCTGCAAGGTTTTTCTTCTCTTCTGCAAACTCTTTTAGTTCAGCTGTTAGATTCTCAGTAACCATCCTATCCAATGCTTCAACCATAACAGATTTGTCATGCTCGTATCTGTTCGCGAATTCTTCACGAAGTTCAACTTTGACTTGCTCGCGAGTCTCAGTTAACTTTGCTTCCCAAGCCTCAGCAATTTGAGTCTTAGTATCTTCGTTAATGAGATCACTATCCAATAATGGTTTGATTGCATCTAGCATTTTGGTCTCCTAGATCTTTAAGTCCCCGATAAGACGCATTACTTCGTCTTTCAGGTGTTTTTGTACTTTTCCTTTTCCGCCTTCGCGGGCCATTTCAAGCACTCTGTGCCCTCCACGCATATTTAGTAAGCCTTCGTATATAGCTGTTGGATATGCATTCGGTGCACTTGGTTGTGCCACTATATCTACAGTGACAATTTCGAAACCAGACACGTTACCACTGCCGGGTGCGACTTCTCCGCTCCCTCTCGAACTAACTCCTAGTTTTACTCCATTATCCAACATGGTTCGTACTAGAACACCCATTGGAGTTGGTAATATTTTTAATTTTCCGAAGCCATTTGGCCCATCCATCCACATACTTTCAATCATATGTGATACTCGATCTAAATTAATTTTTAAATCATCTGGATGGTCTACTTCGCCTAAAACAGAATTGCCTTGGTCGATCTGCTCATTCAGTGTTTTAACTGCAATAGAAATTTGATCAACAGGGTAAATTCGTTCATTAGCGTTTTTGACTCCGCCTTGAATGCAAATACCTTTCATAAAGAGATCTTTACCTTCGTTAGTTGTTTCTAAAACGATTTTTGCATTATCGAAAGTAAGATGCTCTCTTAGATAGTTCATAAAACTAACCTACCTTAAACTTTTTTCATATTAGGTTCGGTTGTGCTACCCATGTCTTGTGCTTTTGGAGCAGCTCTGCCTTTTTCAACACTTCCTGTTGACATTGATGCTTTAGCAGTTGTTTTCATATCTTTGTTAGGCTCTTTAATTGAAGAATTTGTATCACTTCCGTCTGTACTTGAAACATTTACTGCTTTCATTTCATGGCTTTCGACCATTGACTCTTCCATGTCATCATCCATTTTCATGTCCATGTCCATATCGCCGTCTGGCTCCATATCCATGTCCATATCGCCTTCTGGCTCCATATCCATATCCATTTCATCGTCTTCGCCGCCCATAATTTTTTCAAATTCTGCTTTTAATTCGTCCATTTCGTTTTCTACTGAAATTAAACGCTCTTCCATCTCATCTTCATCTGCTTCTTCTGATACTGCTAAACCTTCTTGGTCTGCGTCAATATCACTGATAAAGTCTTGAGTTTGTTCGTCGCTTATTTCATCAATATCTGACTCTTCAATTGCTTCGTCAGTTTCATCAACTGCTTCTTCAACTGCTTCGTCGTCTATTAAGTTTTCATATATTCCTCTTGACTTATCTACAACAATATCGTGGAAAAGTGCTTTTGCTTTATCTGTCTCTTCTGAGATGATAAGTTCTATTAATTCATTAAATTTTTCTGACATAATTCAAGGCTCCTTTAAGGCATGTTTGCATATGCCCTATTGAGGCATTATTATGTATTTAACTGCTAAGTTTATTTTTATAATTTAAGTAGGTTTTTTGAATCAAAAAGATAATTTTGATTATTATACCACAGGTTCCGCAGCTGGTGCACCGTATTGTGATTTGATATTTTTAAGATCACTTTGATATTCGTTGATTTTTATATCATTAAGTTTACGCAATTTAGAAATTTGCTCAAGAGTAAGTCTAGTTTTTCTAGTATCTGTCTTTTGGGCAATACTATTGTCATCTGCTAAATCCTGTAAGGGATTAATTTCTTTAGTTTCAACGATTAAATCTTTAATTAACACGATAGTCTCCTTACTACTATTTATTACGCAGGAGGTTCTTCTGCGCCGATAGAAGGTGGAGTACCTGGAATTGGACTTGCAGTTCCAGCAGCATCTAATTGATCGGCACCACCTTCTTCGCCACCACCTGGTATTTCAGTACCTTCTTCTGGCGGAGGAGTAAATGCGTCTAAGTCAGTTTCTATTTTTCCTGGTGTTATGCCAACACTTCTCATGTTTGGCATACTTGCTTCTTGATCCTCTAAGTTTTCTTCTTTCCATAGTTTAGTGTTTTGACTCATCTCTTCTTCACTAAGTCCTAGGAATCTTCCCATTAAGAAACGTTTACTCATATAAGGAAATTGTTCTAACTGTGTAAACGTGTTAATTCTATTACCATCCATTTCAGTTTCTCTATACTTACTAAAATTCTGTGGTTCATTAAATCTTAATTCAAAACTACTATTGTCTAATTCAAAACCTCTCCATTTGAGAAATATTTTAAATTCTTTATCAAAAGTTTCGCAAACAAGACGTTGTAGTCTTTTACAATATTCATTAAATCTATATTCTTGTATAAGTGCAGTACCAACTCTGCCATCAGTAAATGGTGCGGCACTCTCGTCAGGTCCTGTAGGTAAGTAACTACTTGGAATACGCAGTCCTCTGTATAATTTATTTGTAAAGAATCTTAAATCATCAATTTCACCTAAGTTAGTTCCACCTGGTAACGTTTCAACTTTTGATCCTCTGCCTTCAGCAGTTTGTGGAAAGAAATAATCTTCATTTGTGCTTAATGGATTGTATGTTGTATCCATTATGCTGGCTCCACCACCTGTTTGACTAGGAATACGTCTTTGGTGTATCTCATTCTTAACTCTTTCAACAAAAGCCATAGCCATATGTGCTGGCATATTACCTACATCAACGTAAAACACTCTACGTTCTGGTGCTCTTTGTATACGATAGATAATAATAGCATCTTCAAGTAATTCTTTTTGTTTAAAAACTTTAAATATGTTCTCGAGTATACTATTTCCAAAGGGCCAGTTAGTATCTAATCCTTCTGTCAAACTACAATGTACAACATGATTAGCATCAACTCCAGTCTCATTAAGACTTCTATCAAATCTTCCTACACTAGAACTTTGACTAGTGTAAACATTACTAGGTTGAATATACCCACTTTGTTTATGATCTCCACCACCTCTGCCACGGTCGTCACTATAGTTTAATTGTGTAGCCGTTAAGTTTTGAAAGTTTGGATTAAGATTTTTAACAACGTACTGCTCGGGCTTTTTGCCTTCACTTTCGTTAACAATAACTTTGTTAACGTTCATCATTTCTACCCAACTCCATTGAAAAGTTTCTGGATCACGAATAAAAACCTGATCTCCGTACTTCAAAACATTTCGAAAAATTTTAAATGCTCTTTTGTTAAATTCGTTTAAGTTATTCCAGTTAAGTAACTGTTTCTTAACTGTATCAATTTCACTATCACTTGGCGTCTCATGCCAATATATGTCAAATACTGTTCCGTTCTCACCATTAAGTTGTGTGCAGAATTCAGCAAGTATGTCTAGTGCCGCATTAACTTCACTATCAACATCCATGTTCTCATATTGACTGTATCGTTCAACTCTGTTAGCATGTCCAACATACACTTCTGGCAAAGTACTTGCATAGTTACTATATTTTAATTCGCTATTACTGCTATCTGCTGGCCCTGCATTTGTTAAAGGACTGAGATTAACAGTTTTGAAGTATTTTTTCCACGACATATTTTATTCCTATGTATATTCTATAGTTAGTATTACTGTTATTATAACACCAGTACTGTATTTAACCTAATTTAAATATTGTAACTTAGGTTATTCAGTGCATCAGAGTTATCTCTGCTTGTACTTCTCACTACATCAGTAAGTTGCATAACTAACCCAGGTAGTTGTTTCATAGCATTCATAGCGTCTGGGTCCATTCTTTGTGCCGTACTCATTGATGCCATTTTATCTGCTACACCTTTTAGTGTTCCAACAATGCTTTGACTATTTTCATTGTTAACTACATTCATATCTGTGCCAGCAGTAATAAGTTCACCTCTTCCGCCTGGACGACTTTCGCCAACCACTGAAGTTTGACCTAACCCAATCGCCCCACCATAAAAATTACCATCGACACTAGGTTGATTAGTAAAATACTCTTTAACTGCTTTATAGACCCCTGCTGATATTCCGTCAAATAAATCTTTTTGTTTTTTCTTATCATCACTAATTAGTCCTGCGGAATCTTGAGTAGCCATACTTACGATGTTATCAAACGCACTTGCAAGTTCACCTAATCCATTCGTGATTGCCTTAATTGTGGTAGTATTAAATGCTTTAAATGCTAAACTTTCCAGTGATAATTTTAAATTCTGACTTATTTTTCCTAATCCCACAAATGCCTGATCCAAAGGCCCACCAACTGATGCCAATGGTACAATTCTATCTAAACCTGCAATAATTTTTGGCAAAGACTTATTTGTAGATTTTGAAAACGTATCTATCGCTGGTAAAAGGGTACTATTAGCGACCTCAACTATACTATTAGATACGCCTGCTAATCCTAACCTTGCAATCTCCCCGATCCCTGTCCGATCTCTTTCAAGCCCTGCTGTATCACTCTTAATTCCGCCTATAATAGCGGCATTACTCGAGGTGTCTGTGCCCTGAGTTCGATCTCTTAACCTTGGCATTATAGCCTCTCTTATGCCCTTTGCTAGAGTAGGCGCCAACATCTCAAACTGAGCACTTTGAGCTGTAGCCACACTACCATCAAAAGCAAGAAGTTCGTTGGCAAATTTTTCTGCAGCAGGTCCACCTAGGTCTTTAAAACTAGATATGAGCCTCGAAGTAGATAGTCGTTGTTCCGGAGCAAGTTTTAAAAGTGCGGCTTGTAGACTTATATTTTGGCTCGCCGCTTTTTGTTTTTGTCTTTCTTGCTCTAATGTAGTTCCGTTTAGTTGTGCCATTATTTTTTGTTGTCTGGTTAACTCAAACATTCCTTTAGCAACAGAACTAGGATCTAGTTTGTCAATTTCTAGTCCAGCAGATGCTAATTGTCCCATATAATCTGCCATTGCTACACCTTGTTGTTCAAAATCCATTCCCATTCTTAATAAACTTGTACTGAATCCATTGGCAGG
>Ga0209634_1003873_pt1 | contig 10000 bp, 7 predicted proteins | sample LinPmetageLP40_FD_184043 | JGI IMG/M metagenome (GOLD analysis project Ga0209634, IMG submission 184043) | Marine viral communities from the Pacific Ocean - LP-40 (SPAdes) (version 2) | ecosystem: Environmental > Aquatic > Marine > Oceanic | place: Pacific Ocean | collected 2010-08-26 | reverse complement strand
CATGAATCACCCCCTTCTCGTCAATAAATTAACCATGCCCAACTTGAACCAAGTAGTTCATAGGCAGACTCTGGTTAAGCAGCTACACGACGCATCTGATTACCCCTTGATTGTGATACAAGCGGCTGCAGGATTTGGTAAAACTCATTTGATTTATGATTGGTTGAGTCATAGCGATCAGCACGTTTGCTGGCTTACTTTAGATGAAATGAATGATGTCCCCAGTGAGTTTTGGCAATATATCTGTGCCAGCTTTAACGGTTTATCGCCCAAGGTGACACAAGCCGTACAACCTTTGCTAGACAACCGCTATATAGAAGATGTGACCCCCATTTGTGATGGCATCATCACCGCCTTACACGCCTTTACCCGAAGCCGAAATCGACCCAATCATTGTGTATTGGTTTTGGATGACTTTCATCATATCAAAAACAAAAAGATACTCGCGTCACTTGCTCGTCTTATTGATCATAAACCGTATTGGCTTCAAGTGGTTATCTCAAGTCGCACCCTGCCTGACTTGAGTATCCCAAGCAGACTCAGTAAAAAATCTGTATTTCTAATCACCAGCGCACAACTCAATTACACGGTTGAAGAATGCAAAGACGTGTTAAATGTTCATCCGGAAAGACCGCGAAGCGATGAAGAGATTCATCATATTTTTAATATTAGTCAGGGTTGGCCTGCCGTGGTGCAATTGCTAGCGATCTCACAAAGTGCATCATCTCTAACACCTAACAGTATTAATGCAAACAATCAGGACTATGTTTCTGAGTTTTTAATGGAAGAGATTTACTCAAGCATCAACCCAAACATTAAACGCATTTTAAATATTGCCTGCATCCTGCCCCATTTTAACTTGAATATAATACAAGGTATTTCAGCTGAACCCATTGAGCCTGATGTGTTTGATGAATTAACCACATCAGGTTTAATCATGTATGTGAATGCCACTCATAATGCGGATTTTATAACGGTCAAAATGCATGAACTTTTCAGAACCTGGCTTGAGCATAACCTTAATCAGTCTGACCCGGAGTTGATTTTTTCTTTACGGAAAAATGCCATGTACTGGCTCATAGATAAAAAGCAGTATGAAGATGCATTCTCTTTGGCTGCCACAATAAAAGATTGGTCTAATGCATCCTTAATACTAGGGTATATGATTGAGGATCAAGTGAACGTGAGTCGTTTAGATTACCTAAACTTTTTATTGGAAAAAATCCCTCAATCCTATATTGAATCACTACCCAAGCTATCATTGCTCAAAGCCATGATTGCGTTTAGTCAGTATAAAAAAAGGGCTCTTAATCACTATATTATTTGTGCGAAGACCTCACTTAATCGACTAAAAATACAAGAGGACGATAATCATTCTTCATTGCTTTTAGAGCTTGGTATTCATGATGACCGTGATCTAAATATAGTCACTGGTACTCTCGTAGTATTTGAAGATCTCATTTCATTATTTGATGGTCATAAGCACAACATAAAAAGTATTTCACCTGATTTTAACCTTGATGGTTCTCACCCGATGCAAGCGTGGTGGATGCATCTAAAATTTGTATATTCCTTTATGCATGAGGACTTAAATAATGCGCTTGAATTAGGTCAAGAAGCCCTTCGCATCGCTCGTACGCAAAACAATATTCTGTGCAGTATAAGTACCGCCTCTTGGTTAAGCCATTGTTTATATCAGACTGGTAAAACAGAACAAGCTATGGCGTTACTATTAGATCTAAAAAAATGGTTAACCCATATTGGAGCGCTTAATGTTCCAAATATATTTTCGTTATACGCATCACTTGGATACCTTTACATTGAAGCATTGGATTATCAACGTGCTCAAGGAATGCTTGAGTTAGCAGAAAAAACCGTCACAGAATTTTCTGAACCACGAGAAGTCATGTTTAATCTATACCACTTCAAATTCAAGCTATTAATGAGCCAAGATAAACAAGAAGACGCCCTACTGTGCATAAAACAAATGCATGAATATGAAGCCAACAATATTCACAATCAAAGTGCGAGTGAAGCCTATTCGGCCATGCCAGATACCCACATATTAGAATGCTTACATGCACTAAAAACGAAGAATGCACAGCCAATCATTCTATGGGCCATGCAATACCAAGATGCCGATGATGCACTTCCCATCAAACAAAGCTTTGAAAATTTTATTAAAGTAATCGGGCTGACATTAAGCGGGCAAGATTTATCAGAGGAGCTGTGCGAACTTATCGAGCAAGCGCGCTCATCCAACAACCATGCACGACGATTAAGCTTAGAATTATTTCAATGCGCCGTTCATTATGGCCAAGGGCAGCGCGAGATTGCAGGTACGTTATTGTTAGGACTACTAGAGCAAGCGACTGCATTTGGCTACAGGCAATTAATTCTGGACGGCGGACCGAGCATTGAGCCACTTTTAGAATCCCTTGAAACCCTTACGCATCTTCCTAAGCCCATAAGATCATTGCGTCATGAGTTGCTCAACTCCATTCACAAGGTGACAGATCCCTTTGAGCCAGAGATACCATCAATACACTCACCCTCGCAGCTTGATGAACAAGCACAAAACAAACGCAAACAATTCGATACCTTAACGAATAGAGAGTCCGAGGTATTAGCGCAGTTGGCGCTGGGCCTTCGCAACCAAGACATCGCCCGCGCTCTGAATATTTCATTAGCCACGGTGAAGCGCCACATTCAAAACATTTACAGCAAATTGCACATCAACTCTCGGACCGAAGCAGCGCTACTGTTCAACCATTTATCGGTTTAACGCTTTTTCCCGTCGTCTTTCCTGAAGACACCCGAATCCCAGCATTCACTTTCGACACTCCTTTCCACACCCTCTACCATGAAACGTCTATGAGCGGCAGGCCTGCCGCCCTTATTCGGCTCAAACCCCCATGCAGCCATTATCCCTCATAATCGTATCTGCACCCATAAAAGTGTGACGCACGTCACATAAATATTATCATCCCTACACCTTTCGTAGGCTTCGCATTAAGCGTCACAGGCATAACCTAACTGTAACAAATGCCTGTGTTGCCTGAGAGAAAGGATATCGTCATGGAAAAGCACCTCTTCACCCTACCTCTGCTGCTTGTGTTCAGCTTATTAACCGCTTGCGGTTCCGGCAGCAAGAGCCCAACCGATAGTGATGATTTTTTTGTTCCAAGTGACCTGGGTAACGTCACGGGGGATCCTTTTGATCCCGAGCGCTTGATGATTGTGCAAATCAGCATGCCCAAGAGTGAGTTTCAAACCCTATCCTCGCAAGGACGCACATTAGATACCGGACTCAGTAGCTGCCCATCCCATGATTTCGAATACGATACATTCAATGCCAAGGTCAACATCGACGGCACCGTCTTAAACGATGTGGTCATTCGTAAAAAAGGTTACCTGGGCTCTTTAAGTCCCACTAAGCCATCACTCAAATTGGACTTTGATGAGTCCGTTGAAGGTCGATTATTTAAAGGCCTCAAACGTATGACGCTGAATAATAATCGCCAAGACCCCACCCATGCCCGTCAATGCTTGGCGTACTCATTATATGCTCAAGCGGGCATTAAAGTGCCACGCTGCAGCCTAGCTAAGGTGTATGTGAACGGTGAGGAGATGGGCGTTTATACTCATGTGGAAAGCATTAAAAAACCCTTCCTTGAGCGAGTCTTTAACAATAAAGAAGGCAACCTCTATGAGGCTCAATTATCCGATTTTGGGCAACAACTGAATTCAACCTTTGAACTCAAAACCAATAAAACCGGCAATGATCGAAGTGATTTATCCGCTGTGGCAAACGCATTGGCTTTATCCAATGATGGTGAGTTTTTAACGGCAATTGAAGGCGTTGTGGCTCTGGATGAATTTATAACGTACTGGGCTATGGATAGCATCACCGGCAATTGGGATTCTGCCACGGGCAATGCCAATAATTATTATGTTTATCATCACCCTGATGACGGTTTATTCCACTACATACCATGGGGGTTAGACGCCGCGTTCACCGGCAGTAATATTTTAAAACCAAGCAGCGGCCCACTGTACCGAAGTAATCGTTTGGCCAAACGATTATTTTCCATCGATTCAACCCGCGCTCAATATTACGATCGTATATCGCAGTTGCTCACTGATATTTGGAATCCTTCTAACTTGATCCAGGAAATCAATACGGTGCAACAACTCACAGATGCACCTCAAGATGCCGTCAACGTTTTGAAAACGTTTATTTCAGGCGATAGCAGCAATAATATTTCAAGCCAAGCTCAAACACTTCAACAGGCAATCAACGATGACGGGGCTGATCAAATTGACTATACACTGGCAGACACCGCACCTAATTGTGACACCATAAATACAACCAATCTCACCGCTAATTTTGAAGCTGATGATTCAGCTGATAAGGGCACCTTTCATTTTAAGCTAGAAAACAATACACAAATCACAGCCAACATTTATTGGGTATCTTTAGATGCAAGCAATACCGATAGTATCACTTCGCGCACGGACACCACGACGCTACCAAACACTAAAGCCATAACGTTAATTGGCGTTGATCAAGCCAGTGTCTTTGATGGTGATAACCCACCGGATGTATATGTATTGCAGGTTTCTGTTGAAACGCCAAGCTACGGTACACAACCGGTCTCTCTTCATGGGTTCGCTAATAGTTTAATGTTATTCAAGTTTATTTCAGAGGGCAATTTAGAGCTCATCGCAAGTGGACGCTCTGGCAGTATTTCATTTTCCAGTGCAGGCGAAGGAACCAATAGCAGCCCAATTAAAGGCTCTATTTTAGCAAGCATGGGGTATTTTCAACCATGAGCTTATCCACCTCTACTGTCAATCACAAAATGGAAGAGATGATCAATGTCGTCTCACCATTGAACTTTTGTTTAAACAGTTTTGAAGCACATGATCTTGACGCGCAAGAAAGAGCCAGTCTACTTGATCGTATTGATAACAAGTTTGTTATTAATATTCATGATCTGCCGGCCATATTACTCGCCATAAAAAATAGCTACTCAATACTCAGCATAAATGACGAGAATCTGTTCGACTATGAAACGGTTTACTATGACACACAGGCATTTGATCTATACCACATGCATCATGCAGGTAAAAAAAATCGTTTCAAATTACGCACAAGACGCTACCTTCAAACAAATAAAACCTACCACGAGATAAAAATTAAAGATAACAAAGGTCTCACCAAAAAGGTGAGACAAGAACAGCTCGCTAATAGTACTACAAGTACATTCAATAAAAGCTTACTTAAAGACACACTGAATATTGATGCAGACGATTTTAATAAAAAAGTAAGAGTGAAATACAAACGTTTTACTTTATTAAATAAGCTCAGCAATCAAAGAGTCACTGTTGATATCAATATTCAATTTGAAAACATGGACAACCACCATTTAAAGCAGATGAACAATATTGCGATTATCGAAATAAAACGTGAGCGAAGTGATCATCAACTTAAGCAATCTTTCCTTCACTCTGTATTAAAAAAAATGGCTTATCGTGAAACCACTTTCAGTAAATACTGTATGGGGTGCCTACTGACAAAAATAAAAGGCATTAAATACAACCACTTTAAAACGAATTTATTGGATTTATCATACGCTTCATATCATTAAAAAGGATCTAAATTATGAATTTTCAACAGGATTTCATTATTGGCCTGCTCATTAATATGGCGGCCATCGTCACGTTAGTGGGAGCGTGTTATTACCGTTTTAGCGAAAACCGAGCCCATTCCAGTGCGTTTGTATTATTTGGCATGGGGGTATTCATGATCACGGCCCTTCTACATAAAACCGATATTTCAATGGGCTTTGCATTTGGCTTATTTGCTGTTTTTTCAATGTTGCGCTATCGAACCGAATCCATCTCGGTAAAAGAAATGACCTATTTATTTTTGGTCATTGCCATTTCACTATTAAATGCCGTATCCGGCCTAAGCCCTTATGAACTGATTACCATCGATGCGTTTGTGATTGCCCTTGCGTATTTATTAGAAACCAATCTATTTATGGTTAAGCTACATGAGCGGGTCATCGAATATGAAAAAATTGAAAACATTCGCCCTCAAAATCTACAGCGCTTAAAAGACGACATCCGAGATCGTACCGGCTGGGAGGTGGTGCGCATTGATATATTGCATATTGATTTTTTAAAAGACTGTGCACGTATCAAGGTACGTTTTAAACCAAATCTCAATGGCTGTGAAGAAACAGTCACTCTTGATGCTGAAAATTTATCATGAATAGTAAACCGATGATTCTTTTATTCGTATTGATATTCATTAGTCTCAGTAGCTGGGCAGACAGTGAATCGGATTCACTCAAGATAAAGACAAGGGTCTTTTTAGATGTTGAAAATATTGGGCCTTTTTATCAAAAAAACTCAGATGAAAATACGCAAGATAAAACCCTTGTATCACTTAGTTCTCTGAAAACCACGTTGAAATATAACCCAACCGAACAGCTTCGTACGGAGTTTGAAGTAGAGCTTACAAAAGAAGAAAAAAACAATCATGACACAGAAGTGGAAATAAAAGATGCAACCTTAGAATGGCACGCCAAACGCAGCCTGAACCTTCGAATTGGCCGATTTAAAGAACCCATGGGGCATGAATCTCTCATGGGGTCAGGTTCATTGCCCGCGATCACTCGCTCAATGGTCACATCTATCTTTGCACCTGGGCGAAATGTAGGCGCCCAAGCCAGTATTATATTAGATAACCTTGGATTTTATAGCGGCCTATTTGAAATAGAAGACGATGATATTGACAATGGCATGGCGTCCACCAGCCGCATAACATTCTCAAAGTACCAGAAAAATCCACTTAATCTCGATCTTGTTCACATGGGCGCCGCCTATTCTTACAGAGACTTAAATGATTCTTTATTTCAAATTAAAGACCGTGCAGAAATAAGTAATGGCGATAACATAGTTCGCAGCCCGCGCTTTTATGCAAAAGAGCAACACATAGGACAAATTGAACTGGGTACTCGTTTCAGTAATATGTGGTTAATGACTGAGTACTACCAAAGCCGTGTGAATCAAATAGATGACCAGCCTTGGCTGTACCAAGGATTTTATATTCAACTGTCTGGATTAGGACAGATAGGCAGTGATCGCGCTAATCTTTCTTATGTATATAAAAATGGGGAGTTTAAACAACCCAAACATCGCACTCATGATATCGAATGGGTTATTCGCTACAGTGGGGTATCTGTTCGCGATAATAACCTTGGCAGCGAAGCCTCCAGTTTAATGCTTGGCTTAAATTACTTTATTAAGAAAAAAAGCAGCCTCATGTTTAACATTTTTATGCCGAATATTTCTGGCAATGTGGTGAACACCAATCAAACCGGCAATGGTCTCTCACTGCGATTAAGGCATACCTTTTAATTATTGTTTTTGTTTAATCTGGCGAATACCTTTCATTATCACTAAACACAAAGGGGCACCATGCATCAATAAATCGAAAATATCCACGGGCTTGGTGAGCCCACCGTTTACCAACATTTTTAGCTTTTCGTACAAATGTGGTTCCGGTTGAAAGGGTGCCAATCCTAACAACACGGCGACCACCAGCAAGATGCGCCAGTCCAGTTTATCCAGCCATGTCATCAATTTACTCCTATTTGGCCTAATGTATTCGATCAGTTTTAAATCTATGGTTTAACAGCATATCCTGAGCAATAAGTGAAAACATCTATTGTCTTATCTGTTGTTAGTGAATCCTGTCTAACAATACACAATCTTTAACGTTTTTTGGTTAGTTATTCATCAAATTATTTTTAATTTTTTTAATTTAATTCCGCAACGGTTTTTTGCTAAAAAATGATTTGCATCAAATCTAGACACACCGTAAAGTGCGCCGCTTTTTATAAAGCGTATTCAATATGAGCAGTAACGCAGATCTTGTTTTTCAAAGCTATGGCCGTGCCTGTAGTCAGCCGGAATTCTTCGAACGTTTCTATACCATCTTTATGGGTAAATCAGACGATATTCGGGCCATGTTTGTTAATTCAAAAATGGAAACCCAGCGAGGATTATTACGCGGCGGCATCATGTGGTTAATCATGCACGCACGGGGTATGCCTGACACTAAAATTCGCGCATTAGGCGAAAGTCATAGCAAGAAAAATATGGATATTCATCCAATGCATTACAATGATTGGTTAGATGCGTTAATTGAAACCCTTGAAAAGTTTGATCCAGAATATACGTTAGAGCTTGGCCAGACTTGGCGCGCAACCTTGCTGCCCGGTATTCAAATGATTCAAAACATGTATCACGATTAATCAAGAATACTTAATCGTTTTTGTAAATGAGGACTTCGCAAAAAAAGCACCACTGAAAAGTGATGCTTTTTTGGCCACACTAACAATATTAAGGCAACGCCGACAACTGATCTAACGACTTACCCAATTGCGCCGCAATGGCTGCTACTGGTTCTTTGTATTGCTCAGTTAAGAAAGGTCGCTCGAGAGCGAAGATTTGATACACACCTGCGTTAAGTAATTCACGGCTCTCTTCTTGGGCGTCACTGACTAATAAATTAGTGTGCATAAAGCCAAACCAGGACGTCACTAATATCCAGGTATTTAATGCCAAGGATTTAACTTCTTCATCATTTGCCGCAATAATTTCAGCACTGCGTAATGCTCTATAAATCATTTCAGTACGACTTAAGCAGCGCTTAAAAAACGCATTGTAACGCTTGTGTAAATCCGCGTCGATTTGCAAGAGATGCTGAAGGTCACGATGCAGAAAACGGTAATCCCATAGGCCTTGAAAAATGGCCTGCAAATAAATCAATTTATCATTCACCGTCAGCTCACGGCCTTCGGGTAATTGCAGATTGGCATCCACCTTGGCTTCGTACTCAAGGTAGATATCAAAAATAATCTGTTGTTTGTTTTTAAAATGGTAATACAAGTTGCCTGGGCTTATGCCCAGATGCGAGGCAATATGATTGGTCGTGACATTACGCTCACCTTGTTCATTGAACAGGTCCAAGCTTGCTTGAATGATACGATCACGTGTTTTCATACTGCATTCCTATTGATTCTAGCCACTCACCGGACGCATCGTCAGCCTTCCATGCCAGCCCTGCGTTTTTGGGGCGGGCATTTTCGCAATCCTACTCATGATACGCAATGCACAATGCACAATGCCCGACAGTGTCTTATTTGGCCAGTTGTGTGACAAATAAACATTTGACCTGTAGAGTAATAACTCTAATAATAATCCAAAACAGCTACATTGCCCACTAATAAGAGGATTCTTGTATGGTCGCCACCGCCGCTCAGTTGAATGATGAACAAGCTCAAATCGCCTATTTACATGACGTTTTTGCCAAACAAAAGGCGGCTTATGCCAATTCACCTTATCCAAATATCCAGCAACGCCGTGATGACCTAGACAAACTGGCGGCTATTTTGCGTGAGTATAAAGATGAGCTGTGCGAGGCCATGAACACGGATTTCAGCTGTCGCTCTAAAGATGAAACCTTACTGGCTGAGATCATGGTGACTTTGGAGGGCATCAAGTATAACCGCAAGAATTTAAAAAAATGGATGAAGCCAAGCCGTCGTCACGTAAGCGCTTTATTCGCACCGGCCTCTAACAAGGTGCACTATCAGCCTAAAGGGGTAATTGGCATCATGGTGCCTTGGAATTACCCGATTCAACTAGCCGCCGCCCCTCTGGCCGCGGCTCTTGCCGCCGGTAACCGCGCGGTGATTAAATTATCCGAGTTCACCCCTGCCACCAACGAAGTCATGCAGCGCATGTTTGCCTCGGCCTTTAATGAAGACCAAGTGGCGTTAGTGCTGGGTGAAGCGCAAGTCGGCGCTGAGTTCTCCAATCTACACTGGGACCATTTGTTATTTACCGGTTCAACCGCCGTTGCCCGCCACGTCATGAGCGCAGCCGGTAAAAACCTAGTGCCTGTGACCCTTGAGTT
>Ga0209634_1003871_pt1 | contig 10001 bp, 6 predicted proteins | sample LinPmetageLP40_FD_184043 | JGI IMG/M metagenome (GOLD analysis project Ga0209634, IMG submission 184043) | Marine viral communities from the Pacific Ocean - LP-40 (SPAdes) (version 2) | ecosystem: Environmental > Aquatic > Marine > Oceanic | place: Pacific Ocean | collected 2010-08-26 | reverse complement strand
ATCTATGGGCATTGACCCAGAGCGTTACATTGTAGGTAACGAACTCAACTCAATTAATCCTGTTACAGGACAACCTGAATTTTTTCTTAAAAAGATATTTAAAAGTGCTAAGAAGGCACTTAAAAAAATAGCACCTTACGCAGGTACTATCGCAGGAATCATGGGCCTTGGCCCAGCGGCATCAGCTCTGATTGGTGCAGGTGCACCACTGTTAGCGGGTCAAGGAGCAGGAACAGCTCTTGCAGGTGGTCTTGGTGGTTATGGTGTAGGTAAAGCATTTGGTACAGGTGAGTTGGGTAAAAAATTGCCATTTCAAGATTTATTAAATAAAAATCCTAATCCATACGCTCTTGCAAAAGATCGTTCTGTAAATCAAAGCATGTTTGGTCAAATAAAAGATAATTTAGGTGGAACTTCAACATATAAACAGAATTACCTTGATAGGGCTAATCAAAATGCAACTGATACTGCTCTAAGTAAAACTTTAGATGCTGTAGGTGTTAAAGATATTTCAGAGATCAAAACACAAGATCAAAGGGAAGCATTTGACTTTTTTCAAAAACGATTTGCTGCTCCAATAATACCAGAAAAGAAACCTTTCTTTGAAACAACAGCAGGAGGATTAGCTTCTGTGTTTGGTCCAATGGCTCTTGGTGCTGCAGCTAACTATTTTGACAGAGATAAAGACGAAGATTCAAAATTAGATGGTAGTTTTTATGAAGTATCACCAAAGAATCCTTTTATGTTTCAAGGAGCAACAATACAACGTTCTGCAAGTGGAGGCATGATGAGAGATCCAAATGAAATTTATTACGAAGATGCTTATGCGGACGGAGGTCTGTCAAGCCTAGATGAGTTTCCAAGAATGAATGGTCAGATATCAGGACCAGGTGGACCTAAGGATGATTTAGTACCTGCAATGTTAAGTGATGGAGAGTTTGTAATGACAGCTAGAGCTGTAGAAAACGCAGGAGGGCCACAAGCCATGTATAATTTAATGAACAGATTAGACCCTGATTCATCAACAGGAATGGGAGTAGCATAATGGCTGAAGAAATAGTTACCTATAATAGACTCGCTCCTTATATTGAAGAAAGAGGCAAACAATTATTGGGAGCTACCTTTGGTGATCCTAATGCTGTTCAACAAACAGGTGAATCTAACGAAGATTTTCAAGTAAGAAAACTAGGTAGAGCTGCAGTAGCTCAAAATATTCCTGCTTTTCAAATTGCAGGACTTAATCCTCAGCAACAACAAGCCATGTCAATGGCTAGTCAAGGAATTGGTCAATATCAACCTTTCTTAAATCAAGCTTCAGGAACAATTGATCAAGGTATTTCAAGTATAGCAGGATCTCAAGGTATGTTTGCCCCAACTGCAGAAGGCATACAATCTTACATGAATCCTTATCAACAGAATGTAACTCAAAATGCTTTAGCAGAATTAGATAGACAAGGTATATTACAACAACAAGGTATGAATGCACAACAAGTTAGTGCAGGTGCTTTTGGAAGTGAGCGTGCAGGTATTCAAAATGCTGAAATGGGTAGAAATTTATCAGATATTAAATCTAAAAGAATATTTGAAGACTTGTCTAGAAATTTTCAACAAGCACAACAAACAGCTCAACAATCATTTGAAGCACAACAAGGCAGACAAGCTAATGCTGGTCAAATGCTAGGTCAATTAGGTGGACAACAAGCAGGTCTTGGTCAGCTTGGTCAAAATTTATATGGTCAAGATGTTACGAACTTATTAACATCAGGAGCATTGGGACAGTCTCAACAACAAAATTCATTAGAAGCTATGAGGCAAACACAACTATTACAAAATCAAGAGCCTTTCCAAAGATTGTCATTTGCTTCTGGTATTTTAACTGGTACCCCTGCTTCACAAATGCAGGTACAGCAACAACCATCTACTAACCCATTCCTACAGGTTGCAGGATTAGGGATCATGGGCCTCGGAGCATACAAAGGTTTTAATACTCAAGGAGCCAATGCACTAGTAGGGCAATAATGAGTGTATTAGATCGCAAATTATTTAGAGGTGGAGTGGTTAGATTAAAGCATGGTGGTAATCCATCTATTGATCATGAGTCAGGTGAATTAATAAGTAGCATGCCTCAAACAGAAAAAAATTCTTCAATAACAAATCAACTTCAAGGTATCATGCAAGGTATGAGTGATTTTAGACCGATTGCTCAAGGATTTGCAGATGATTTATTTCCTGTTAAATCTAAAGAAACTTATGAAAAACAAGCTGTGACTTTATTTCCTGATGACTTAGGTGGTCAAAGAGATTTAATTCAACAGCAAAAAAAAGAAGACCTTGCAGCTAGTTTAATTAATTTTGGTTCTCGACTAGTAACAGGAAGAGGTAAGGCACTTGATATATTTGCAACTGCCGCTCAACAAACAGTTCCTGAAATATCTGCAATGCGTCGTGAAACAAGAGGACAAGAAGCTAAACTTGCACAAGCAGAATCTCAAGTTAAAACACAAAGAGCATCTTATGCTTTGAATGAATCACAAAAAGATGCAATGGCTAGAGCTAATGTTATAAGTCAAGCAATGTTTTCTAATTTAGGGTTTTTTCAAGAAATAGCAAAACAAAATAATGCAAATGAATTAGACTTAAAGTCTAAAATTCAATTTGTTAAAAATAAAGTTACAGGATTAAATACAGAGGTAGATTTAAAAACTCTGTTAGCTGATATGGCAAAACCTGAAGAAGAAAGACTATTTAGTAAAGTAGTTGATCCCGATAAACCTTTTGTTATGTATGACAAAATATTTGGAGATAATCGTGTTTTTACTAGCTATGAAGATTTTGCAAAATTAAATGATCAATCTCCTGACAGATTTTCAAATGAAAAAACAGTTGCAGATAATTCTTGGAAAAAAGTTTTTGATTCTTATACAGGTAAAGCTACTTTTGTAAGAGAGTCTGATTTAGATCCAAATCAACATACACCTATTGAAAATACTGAATATTTACAGGCGGTAAATCAACAAACAGGTAGTTTAGAATTTGTATCTAAAAATGTTCCCTTAGATACAAATTTGTACAAACCTATACAACCTGAAACAACATTAGTTGAAGACGTAGAAAATGGAATGTACACACATCCTGTAACAGGTAAATCTATAAGGACACAAGTTAAAAGATTAAAAGGAGGGGATTATTTAATTCCTAATTTAACAGCAGACGGTAAACCAATTTTGCAAGAAAATGGTCATCCTGAATGGATACCTATTGGAACAGCAATTACTGATTTGATTGTAGGAGCAGATGTGACTACAACATCTGAAGATGTGTATCCTGCGGCAAAATTAAACGAACAACTAAGTGGTATTCTTCTTTACGACAGAAACATGCAAAGTATTGATAATGTTATTACCACTTTATTAAAGGATCAAACATTAACAGGTTTCCCAGGATTTCTACAAGATCTAAAACAAAGAAGTGTTGGTATGTTAATAGATGTTATTGCCGCTGATGAAGAGGGAGCGTTAGCTCTTTTAGATGAAGTTAAAAATCAAGTAGAAAGAGCAATACCTGATGGTCAAATTAATATAAGTGACACAGACTTAAATACTTTTGATATTGATAAATTATTTGATCCAAATAGTGCGACATCTCAAACATTTTGGGGTGAGTTTAAACCTGAACTTGCACAAAATAGAGTACGTATTAATGCCATAGCTTACGCAGTGGCTCGTTCTCGTAAATCATCGGGTCGTCTTAACTTAGATGATATTAAAAGAGCTTATGAAAGTTTAAAAGTTACAGGTGCTGTTGACTCTAAATCAGTTATTGCAGGTTTATTACAGGTAAGAAGAGAATTAGCAAGTGCTAATAGAGACTTAAAATCACTGTACAGAAACAATAAAGGTACATACTTAGACAGTCCAGAGTATCAAGATATATCTACTACAGCTCCTTTTGATGCTAGTGTTGTTTGGGACTCAAATAAAAAACAAATAACAGATTGGACAACTCCTGATGAGGCACCTAAATGAGCAAGTTTAGACCTTATTTTTTAGCGGAACCTGGTAAACCGTTTCCAAATTATGAAACTTATAATAAAAAAAATTATATTCCTCCAAAAGGTGATTCTATAATAAAGAAAACTAAAAATTTAGGTTCGGCTATAAAAAAAGATGTTCTTCAAACTGAATCTATTCCAAAAGATTATAAATCTACATGGACAAAAAAAAGCAACACGGCATATAAATCTTGGTTAAAAAGCAACTATCCTAATGAATATTATAAAAAATATGGTGGTAAAATTAAAGACACTGTTACATTTAAAAAGCCTTCAACTCCATATAAAAATTTAAAAACTATTGGTAAAGTAGGAAGACTTGGAACATATGCAGGAATAGCAGCAGCCGTTGTTGAAGGTGTTCAATATGCACTTGGAACAGGTAATATACCTAATTCCATTGATGAAAGAGAAATGTTAAGAAGAAGTGCTATTGAAAGTTCTTTAGCTAAAATTACTTACAATGATAAAGGAGAAGCTGTGCAAGTTTTACCTGATTACAAAAAAGTAAGAGAGCTTATGAAAGATCATATGCCTTATAAAAAATATATTGAAAGACCAAAAGATGAAAAAGAACCTGATGTTTTTGAACATAGATTTAGAAAAACACAACCTAGGAATCCTCGTTTTAAAGCTCTAGATAATAAAGCAGTAGGGGAAATAGAAGGTGTGGATTATATTTGGCTTGATCCAATGGATGTTGTATGGGGTGACGCTTCTCATCATCCTGATTATGATGATTATAAATTAACACAATTTGGTTATGTAAAGAAGGGTAATTAGTATGGCTGAAGAAATATTTAGTTTTAAAGAAAAATATCCAACATTAAATCTTGAAGATACATGGGGTCTAGATGCTACAACACTTACGGATATGTTTGGTAGTAATGATATTAGGTTTACTGTAGAAGATAAAGAAAATTTTTTAAACAAAGAGTTCTCTTTCAATAATGAACAATTTACTGATAAAATGACAAAAGCTGAAAAGTACGAAGCTGATAAAAAATTAGTTCTTGATAATGTAAATGCAATTAGAGAATCTGTAGGTTTGACTAACGTTCCTTACAATCAATTATCTGAGGAACAAATACAAGCAGGAGCTGCTATACGTGCAGCACAAAAAATGACAGAGATGGATAGACTGTATGCTTCAGATCCTATACAAGCAAAGAATAAAGCTTGGCGAGGAAAACTTGACAATGATAAAAGAAATTGGCAGTCAATATTTGGCATGAATAGAAGTGGTGAAAGACAAGACGGTCCACAAGGCCCTTTTGATAAAATGTTTCCAGGAAATGAAAGTGAAGTTTTAGATTATTTTGATGACAGTTTTATGGGTTTATCAAATACAGCAATGAGATATATTCCTGATATTAACAAAAAAAATGTAAGTATATTCGGAGATGTTATTTCCACCTTTCCTTTACTTTTTGCAAGTCATAAAAAACTTTTAGCAAGTGCAATAGATCCAAAAAAGAAAAAAACTATGGTAGCAGAAGCATCAGCTTTTTCTGGTGTAGGAGCTTATTCTGCAGCAACAGCTTACGATGGATTAAATGCCATATACAGAGAACTAGAAGGTATTGAAGATCCTGAACTTTCAACAGATCCAAAAGTAGTCAATGCTATTCACGCTAGAAATGCTGCCTTGTTTACAGGTGGAGCGGCAGGTTTATATCCTTTATTTGAAGCAGGAAAAAAGGGTATTAGAGCTTTTTATGGAATTAAAGCTGGTAGTAATGCTGAAGACTTAGCAAAATTATCATTAGATCAAAACATACCTTTTGGAATTAAAGATGTTTCAGATGGAGGTTTTCTTAATTGGGTTAAAGCTTGGCCTAAAGTAGCAGGTGTTTTTCCTTTTATTGGTACAGACATTCGTGCAAGTAGAGCACAAATACAGTATTACACTGACAAACGTGTTCAAGAAACATTAAATGAGTTAGCTCCTATGTCTCATGCTATGGATGCAGGAATGTTAATAACAGAAAAAGCTAAAGAAAAATTTAAAATTTTTGAAAGAGTATCGGCTAAAATGTATGATGATTTTTTTCAAAAAGCGATGGCAATGGATTCTGCTGTGCCTGGTGGATACATACCAACTTACAGAATAAAGACTTTAGCTCAAGCGTATGAAGAACAAATAAAAGCAAGTACAGTGCCTCTTAGAGGATACCCTGAAGGTAGAGCAGGTGCAGATACAATCGGTGGTGGCAAAAACTTAACTGATTTTGAAATTTTTTTATTGGACTTAGGAAGAACAGAGGATTTTATTGGAGCAGTGCAATTTAGAGGTTTACAAAAACAATTTAATCAAAAATGGGCTGAATATGCAACAAAATTTGGAGTTAAAGAAGGAGATGATTTAGCAAGTCAAGCAAGATATTTTAAAAATGCATTAGAAGAAGGTTTGAATGATATTAAAGAATGGAGACTTCCTGTTGGTCAAGGTGGATTACCTGATCCAGCATTAGAACAACAAATGAAATTTGTTAAAACTTCTTTATTAAGGGCAAACGAAGTTTTTGGTTTTGGAGCAAATAATTACACAACACCTCTAGCAAAAGCATTTGAATTAGTTGATCAAAATATGTTTATAGCAGGTGCTTTACCTAAATCAGGTTTTATGTATTCAGATCAATTGTCTAAATATATTTTTGATACTTTTAAAAGTGGTAATCCAAGTAGAGAAGCTTTGAAAGATTTATCAAAAATTGTAACTAGAAATTACAAAAATCCTGAACTTGATCCTATTAATGTACAAACTCGAGCATTTTTAAGTGAAATATACGACTCTTCTTCTGTTCCTGTGGCTTACAATCCAAAAACGGGTGCTGTTTTACAAGGTAGACAAGACATTAACTCAAAGATTGGTCTTGAAAGTTCTTTAGATGCTGCGCTAGATACTGCACAAAGTGGTTTTAATCCAGAATATATTACAGTAAATGTATTTGATCCAAGTAAATTTAGAGCTAAATTAGGTTTAAATTCTAATAATGGCACAGAATTTATGAAAGAAATATGGGCACAAACCATGGCAGCTAATGGTAAAAAACTATCTAAAGAGGGCGGTGAAGCTGCTGTTAAAAATTTAAATGATTTACTTAGGATTGCTGAAGTAGGTTTTGCAACTAAATTAGCAGATACATCTTCTTTCGTTGCTCGTCGTGCCGCTCTTGCAGGTTTTTCTGGAATAGGTGGAGCATTTCTTGCAACAAGTACAGGCATAGGTCCCTTAGGAGGATTAGCCATAGCCCTACTTGCTAAAAAAAATTCTAAAATTTTATCTAGTCCTGAGAATTTAAACTGGATGGTAAAGGTAATGGACGACACACTTGATCAGAAAGTAAGAAGATCTAATTGGATTAAGTTATCTCGAGTGATATTTAGTGATGAATCACTAGACCCTGAATTAGAAGGTATAGATTTTGAAGATCCTGAAGAAGTATTACGATATTTATTCAAGAATCAAAATGTAGGGTCAGAGCCTACAATGCCTGTTGAAGAAAAAATAGCTCCTGCACCAGGGGCACCGGATAATAAACAAATTGTACCTCCAAAAACATATGCACCTAATTTTCCTAGAAGTAATAATCAATCAAACAATGTATCAGGTGAAATTAAAACTAAACCTATGGCAAGTAATATGTCATCTCCTTTTAGACCTTTGGGTGGAGCACAACGAGGTCAGTTAAACCCACAACAGCGTGCGGCTTTAGCAGGTGGAAATATTTACGGAGCCATTGCTACAGCTAAACGTGGTGGTGCTATATATAGAGATGGAATTATGAACTTAGCAGGAAGAAGGAGAACTTAATATGGGACATCAATCTAATAGTAGTAAAAAAAGTAAAAACAATTTTTTTGCGGGTATAGACACTAGCAAAAAGAAATCTACACCTAAAATTAATGAAAATAAAAATAAAAATAAGAGTAAAAGTACTAGTGGTGGTAAAGATAAAAAAGAACCTCAAAAAATAGCAAATATAGGAAATATAGGAAATACAGGAAGTGCTACAAACCAAAAAAATATAAATAAAATAGTTCAAGATATGCTTAGAAATGATGGTAGGAAAACTGATCTTTTTGGTAATGAATTATCTTATGTAAGTGATTTAAAAAATGCAGGGTATAGTAGCAAAGATATTGCAGATATGCAGAAAAATGCTTTTTTAGCAACATCTTCAAACGCTAAATCAGCTGCTCGTAAGTTTTTAGGTAAATTAGGTGAAACATTAAATACTCCTGTTTCACAAAGAGGTCTTAGCGAAACAGCTTTAGCAAATTTAAATAGTCCTACTAGTGGTAGGAAAACTGATCTTTTTGGTAATGTTTCACCTAATTTAGGTGGTAGATCATTTGCATCTTCAGATTTAACTAATCCTTTTTACATGGATAATATAACCAGAGGATTTGATCAAGCAGGTAATAAAATAAATATAGATCCTGATGTAGGAAAAAGTTTTAAAATAGATAGAGGATCATCTGGTTTAGCAAAGTATGGAATGATGGCAGGAGTAAATGCAATCGCTCCTGGTCTAGGGTTTGCACCAGCAATATTCGATAAGATGTTTGGTAGTTCCGACTACATACAAAGAATGCAATTTTTTAAAGAGCAGGGATTAACAGGAGATGCTTTAAAAAATGCTACTATGGCATCTTTACAAGAACCTTTAGGAACAGGAATAGAAAATTTAGAGGGTTTTCAAAGTCAATTGAATCAAAATAAAATGTTAAATAAATTTGATACTAATGGTTTTCAAGATGTTTTTCAAGATTTTAACCGTGATCCACAAGTCACACAAACACAAGAAGGTAACGATGGAGGTGGCAGTGGGAGTGATGGAGCTCAACAAACTATTGATAGTACTAACATGATTACATTTTTTAACCCTGAATTAGGTAAATACGTAACAGGAACATATCAAGATTATCTACCTTTTGTTCAAGCAAAAGACGGAGGAATAATAGGATTAGCTGATGGTGGACCTGCTGAAGAAATGAGTGTTCCTGATTTAAATTCTTTTAGACCAGGAGAGGTTATGAGTAACCCAGGTGGCATGCCATACATGGATCAAGAGACAGATGAAATGCTTAGTTCACAAGATTTAAAAGAAGATTTAGATGATGTTAATAGAATAATGCCTGATTCAGGTATAGCAAAATTATTAGGTAGATTTCAAAAAGAAGCTGACATTGCTTCAAATACAAATGATACTAGACAGTTTTTAACAAACGGAATAGGATTATTTTATAATAAAAATACAAGACAAAGTGAAGTTCACGATATGTCTAATCCTGAATCTAAAGAAATGCTTATGAAGGGTATTTTAGAATTTGAAAAAGAAATTACATCAGAACAAGAAATGTTTCCTCCTACTTTAGAAGCAGATTATCGTAATATGGAAGATTTTAGTATTCCAAAAGCTCCTAATAGAATGTCTAGCGAGCCAGGGATCACGAGTATTCCAGGAGCTGATCAGGTTATAGAGGGAACAACAATGAAAGATGTTAATATTCCGTCAGATATGAGACTAGGTACGGAAACTAATGATCCAATGCTTAGGTATCCTGAAGATCCTAATGGTAATTATAATATTCCTTACAACATAGCTGATGGTGGTATTATAGGATTAGGTGATGGTGGTATGTCAAATCCTATGGACATGCAGGCTATGGATGATATGATGTTTAAAGATCCTGAAGATGACCAGGAGTGGGAATACAATGTTTAAATTTACTTTTAAAGATTCAGTATGGTTTATAGGTATTATTGCATCTTTAGGTGTTACATGGGGTATGTGGTCAGAAAGATTACAAGCCGTAGAGGTCAAAGCTGATTCTGTTACACAAATGCAACAAGACATTGCTATTATTAAAGAAAAATTAGAATGGATGGAAGAATATATGATTAAAACATACGAAGATAATTCAAGGGTTAATTGGTAAT
>Ga0209634_1003870_pt1 | contig 10001 bp, 11 predicted proteins | sample LinPmetageLP40_FD_184043 | JGI IMG/M metagenome (GOLD analysis project Ga0209634, IMG submission 184043) | Marine viral communities from the Pacific Ocean - LP-40 (SPAdes) (version 2) | ecosystem: Environmental > Aquatic > Marine > Oceanic | place: Pacific Ocean | collected 2010-08-26 | reverse complement strand
CCCCGGATAAATGTTATTACCATTCAATTTTCTTATTAATTTTTCTCTTTTATTTTCTTTAACTCTTATTTGAAACAAATGACAAGAAGATTTTTCTGTGTAGTTACTAATGGGAACTATATCAAGGTTTCTTAATTTTCTTTTATATAAAGAAGTAAGATGATTCCTATAACCATTATCTTCATCTAAATACTTTAATTGTACTAATCCCATAGCAGCCATAATAGAATTCCCATGATACTTAAACCCAATATCTTCTACATCATATTTCCACTTATAAGAACCTTTAGTACTACGGGAGTATGTATCCTTATTTATACCTAACCAACTTAACTTTCTTGCTTTAGTATCATCCTCTTTATCTTTAAAACAAACCATACCACTATCAGCTGTTGGTAAATTCTTTACGGATTGAAAACTAAAAATACTAACATCTGCTTCATTACCGACATGAACTGAAGAATAACCTAATCCCTGGAAGTTTTTTTTAATTTTAGTACCTGCCATATGAGCAGCATCTAATATTAATTTTAAATTATATTTTTGACATAAACTAGAAACTTCTTTTAATTTCCCGGCATTACCCCCAATTCCAACAAAAATTACAGCTTTTGTTTTTGGAGTAATATTTTCTTCTATTGATTGAGGATCTAAACACAAATATTCATCAATATCAGCGAATACAGGTTTTAAATTTTCGTATAATATAGAATGATTAGTAGATATAAAAGTAAGGGGGGTGGTAATTACTTCATCTCCATCTTTCCAGTTATACTTATTTTTAAATAAATTTAGGGCTAAGTGTAATCCTGAGGTAGCAGAATTTATAAAATGAGCATTTGGTAAAAAAGTATAATTTTTCCAAGCTTCTTCAAACTCATTAGTCTTATACCCCATCCCAGTCCAACCCTTATCTAAACATTCCCTAATTGATTCTAATATTTCCTCAGTTTTAAATTTAGGGGTTAAAACATTTATTGCTTTCATAATTTTATATTTAAATATTCAGATACTTCATCTACCCACTGATTAGCTATATCCTGAGACCTAGCAGATCCTCTTCCGGCATGGTGTAAATAAGGAACTCCATCTATAAAACCCTCATCCCCATGTTTAAATTTAAGAAGGTGTTTGGATTTTAATGACTTATCATTCCAACTATTAGGTAATATTATATAGGGTTTATTAGTTTCTCTAGCCCATAGAGATAATAGCCCATAAGTGTCTTTATAATGGCAATTGGGATAAAGATCACCTTCTTCTTTATAATAATTATTTTCAATTGTTTCCCTTTTAACTACTGAAAATTGAGGGGTTAGTGCTTGATCTATATCATGTCTCCAAGAATAAGAAACAAATGAATTTTCTTCTAATAGGGGCAAAATATAATCAACCCAAGAATTTAAAAAAACAACATCATGTTCTACTTGGCAAATATATTTTCCTTTACCCATTTTAGTTCCAATAGTCATTCCTTTTGCCTGCAGCCAACTTCCCATCCCTAAAGGTCTTCTATCATACCTAGAATACCCATCCCAACCATAATTCTCAATATAATATTGTTGGGAATACTTTCCATTTATACCATCAGTTCTACTAGGAACAATCATCCCATCATCTTGATTTACTTGTTGAACCCCTTTTACAATTACTACGTTAGGTTCATCTTTAAATAATTCATTTAATTCTTTTAATTCTAAACTATTTTCTGTATTATCTCCATTATTGACAATATAATAAGTATAAGGATAATTAACATACTTTTTAATACTTTCATGTATTAATTTAGCATATATTACTCTTTTATATACTACAGTTACAAAATCTATTTGATCTACTTTATCCATATATTTTATCCCCCATTGGGTCTGATTTTTTCCAAGTAGCAAATAAATTCTCTCCCTTAACTGGAGACTCTGCTTTTCTTCCTTCTAAGTTTAATGAAATTGGAATTTCCCAAGTTTCTGCTTGTGAATAATCCCAAATATCACCATGGCTTACTCTAGCTGGAGTCCATGGGTGTACTGCTGTTAAACCACACTTTTGCATTAATTTAGTTAAAGAACGTTTATCATAAATTAAATAATGACATTCATATTCATAAGTTTGTCCTCCTACTATCAAACCTAAAACATTTTCTATCTTTTTACCCGAGGTTTGGTATACTTTGATTGCTTTTTCAAAATCAGGAGTTGCAATTCTTACTTTACCATCTACTTTAGTAACACGAACCCATTCTTTAAGTACCTGTTCTACTTCATCTCTTTTTACATGTTCTATAACATGAGAGGCATATACAATATCAAAAGTGTTATCGGGGAAAGGTAACTTATCTATTCCAGATACATGATCAACTCCTGGCATTTCTCTTCCATCTTGGTTTTCCCACGGTTTTGGAAATATTGTACTACCACATCCTATATTAAGATATCTTGGTAATTCTTTTTTCATTTTTTAAATTTTTTTATTGTTTCGCAAATATAATTTATTTCTTTTTTTGATAAAGATTGATGTAAGGGTATACATACAGTATTATTTGTAATATATTCAGTATTTGGTAAATTTGTAGTATATTGTTTAAAATATTTTACTTTATGTAAAGGGTAATATCTAAAAGTTGTATAAATTCCTTTTTCTTTTAAATAAGAAGCTAATTTATCCCTATTAGGGGTTTGAATGTGGTACATGTAATATGAACTTGTTTTATTTGAATTTAAAGGTAAAGGTACATCAACATAGGTATTTAACTCTTTTGAATAAATTTCATGTATTTCTTTTCTTTTTATAATTTGTTTATCTATTTTCTTTAATTGTTCTAAGCCTATAGCAGCTTGAATATCATTTGTAACTGTTCTTCTTCCAGGTCTATCAATATTAAATTCCCACCACTTATCATTTGGGTTATTAAAACCACTTTTTGAAATTAAACCTAAATAAGATTCTTGTTTTAAATTTAGTATGGTTTTTGGATCTTTACAATATATAAGACCACCATCCCCCATAACAAGTTGTTTCATAGCATCAAACGACCATAACCCAATATCACCCATGGTTCCTGTATTTTTTCCTTTATAGGTAGAAAATGGACTATTAGCAGTATCTTCTATAAGTTTTATATTAAAATTCTTACATAGTGATATTATAGGATCCATATCACAAGGAACACCAGCATAATGTAATAAAATTAATGCTTTTGTTTTTGGTGTAATCTTAGGTTTTATATATTGGTCTTCAACATTTAAAGTTCTAGGATTAACATCACAAAATACAGGAGTAGCCCCACATTCTGTAATAGCATTTATAGCTCCTATAAAATGAATAGAAGGTAAAATTACTTCATCTCCTTTTTTTATTCCTAATAATTTCATTGAAGTAAATAAACCCTCAGTACAAGAACTAATAGTTTCTATATGGGATCTATCTACACCAATTCTATTTGCTATTTTTAAATTAAATTTTTCAGTTAAAGGTCCTTTACCTAACCAGTTAGATTTAAATACTTTTTTTATAGCTTTTAATTCTTTTTTACCTAGTGAAGGTTGATATATATTAATCATTTAACGTTTCTTTAAATACCTCTATACATAAAACATTTAAATCATTAACTACAACCATAGTTCCATCTTTACATTTCATTTTTGTAAATTGGCCCTGTTTAATAGTTTCTGTTAAGATACCAGAATAAGTTCTTTTAACCCCCCCTATAAAATGAATAATTTGGGTTACACTTTCTCCTTGTTCTTTTATTGTTGATTGTAAATCAGGCATTATATTTAATTATATTTAAATTAAAACTTGTATAATCTATATCAGATAATGTATGAAGATTAAATTGAACATCCAAATTATTTTTTATAAATTTAATGAAAAAATCTTGCATTTGTTGAGTTGATTCCCCTCCTTTTATAGCTACATCATCCGGGGATTCACCTAAAACTCTGCCATGAGAATTAGTTAAATATCCTACTTTATCATAAAAATCTAATCCTATAATGTTAATAATATTAGGTTTTAATTCATTTACTGTATATAATAAAGCATCTAGTCCACTAGTAGGAGAAGTAAAAGCATATCTAGGATGTGATATCATATCTTTTTTATTTATATCACTCATATTTCTTACAGGAAGAATACCATCAGGACCTTCTATATTACATATATGTCTTGGAATTGGAGGAGATACTTCTTTTATATAAGGTAAAATTATTTCTATAAAATTATATTTTTTATAAATTTCTTTAGCTCCTGATTTAGGAAAATATGCTCCTAAGCTTAATACATGAGATACCTTAGAGCAAGCAGAAACATAGTCATGCACTTTAGGATTTTCTAATTCATAATGAAAAGAATTAACTAAAACACAATGATCTACTTTAGGAATTTCTTGTATCCAACCTAAAGATTTTCCTCTACATAATAAAGTTAATTCTTTCATTTTTTATTTTAATAATTTAATTAGTTCATATTCTTCTAAAGTATCAATATCAAAACTACTTTTTAAATCTACTTTTATTAAACCCGTTGGAGTAGGAGTAATAGTTTTTTGATGTAAAAAGGCTAATACATTAAAAATATAAAAGGCTCCTGTTTCTTTAAATAACGGAACCATATCTTGTGTTCTAGGTTTATTCATTATATCATACTTAGGAATTGCATTATTGCCTAATTCTTCCCAATAAAATGAGGTATCCTTATATACTGAGATGACACTTGAAAACTTTGGAATTTTATTTATAGCCTGTTTTAAATGGTTGTATTGTATAAAAGGGGAAGTACATTGAATTAGTGCTAATTCCTTAGTATCATTATAAGTATTAAGAAAATCATAAACAACTTCTTTAGTTGATGATGTATCAGTAGCGTATTTTAAAGGTCTTGTATGAACTTTAGCACCACATTTTAAAGCTTCTTTTTTAATTTTTTCAGAATCAGTACTTACATAAACCTCATCTGTAAATTTTAAAGAAATTTCTATAGATTTATGCAATAAAGATTTATCTTGAATCTTTAAAAGGTTTTTGTTTTTTATTCTTTTACTTCCCCCTCTAGCAGGTATTAAAATTCTAAACATATTAATATTCTTTTTTAGAATGTAAAGTTAAACTTTGTAAATTTTTTATATTATTAATTAATTTAGTCATCTCTTTTTTTGTCATTTCTAATGCAGTATCACTATTTAAAGGAATATCTAATCTTGTTTTTAAATTTGGATTTTTTTCCTTTGTTAAAATTACGTAATCCCCAATTATTTCAGAGTAAGGAATTTCAGTTTCTGAGATTAAATCTTCACTCATCTTTTCCCCAGGCCTTAAACCTACTATTTTAATTTTTTCAGAAATTATATTTGCTAGTTTAGACATATTAACCGTTTTCATTATTTTAGACACAATAAATCCTGATTTTTTAGAAGATAAAGTAATACATTTATGAATAAGTTCGGCAGATTCTTCAGGGGAAAACATTAATCTTGTCATTCTAGGGTGGGTTAGAAATAAAGGTTTACCTACATCAAAACTATTAAGCCAAAAAGGAATAACGGATCCATGGCTGCCCGCTACATTCCCAAAACGACAACAAACAAACTTATTTTTTAAATTATCAGCTTCTACATACATTTTTTCCATTAAAGACTTTGTTTTTCCATAAACATTACTAGCTTCACAAGCTTTATCAGTACTAACCCCAACAACTAAAGGTGTATTAGCTTCTTTGGCAGCTTCCATAATATTATAACTACCAATAATATTATTAGTTATAGCTTTAATTGGTTGTTTTTCTGCGGTATCAACATGTTTTAAAGCCGCAGCATGGATTATAATGTCAGGTTTAATTTTTATTATTTGAGAGGTTAAATAATTTTTTTCCTCTATAGCCCCCATTAAAATTTCAATATTAGGAAATCTTCTTTTTAATGCTACTTGTGATTTTTCTCCTCTACTGTAAGAATAAAATTTATAATTCTTATAATACTTTTCTATAAAGGCAGTACCTACTGTACCTGATCCTCCTGTTATAAATATTTTTTTCATTAGTATGTTATTTGTTTTTGGATTATTTTTTGTGATATATCTATGTTTTTTAATAAATTAACTATAAGTTCTGAGGAATTTCCTTCTCCGTAGAGATTTTCAAATGTAGAACCATATATATTTTGACTAGTTTTTATTGCTTCTATTATTTCATTTTTATTATACCCCGCATTAATTACATTATTAGATTGTAATCTTCCTTGTTGTCTAGTTCCTATATTAATTGTAGGAATATTAAATAAAGATGTTTCATGTATTCCACTACTTGAATTACCTATTAAACCTTTTGAATATTTAAGTAAATTAACATATTCTTCTATAGCTAAAGTTTTAACATATTTTATATTAGATGATTTAATTTTTTTAACCATATTAAAGTAACCCGCATCATTATTTGGTAAAATTATTAAAACTTCTATATTTGTTTCTTTAATAGCTTCTAAAGTTTGGTAAATTTGATTATAAGAATCATTTATTTCCGATGTAACTGGGTGTTGGATTATTAAATAATAATTTTTCTTTAGATTATATTTTTTATACAAATCTTTATTATCTTTAACATTTAATAAAGCATCTATTGAAGGACACCCAACATTAAAAATATTCTTGGGTTTTTCTCCCATTTTTATTAATCTACTTTTAGCATCCTCATTTGCTACAAAATGGTAATGGGAAAATTTACTCATTGAATGTCTTATAGATTCATCTATTGTTCCAGATACTTCACCTCCTTGTATGTGTGCTATAGGAATATTCATATGTGCCCCCGCTATAGTTACTGCTAAATTAGCCGCAATATCAAACCCAGATAATATAATATCAGGTTTTGATTTTTCTAATTCATATGTAAGCATTTCAGCAGATTTTGCAAATGATCTAACCATTGCAGCCCCATTATCTTCTATTTCGTTAAACATTTCAAATGTAGAAAATATTTTGAACCCATCTTCCTTTATTTTATTAATAGTATAGCCATATTCTTTTTTAAGATGCATACCTGTAACTACTAAGTCATAATCAAGTTTATTATCATTTTTTATTAGTTCTAAAATAGGTTTAAATCTAGAATAATCTGCTCTCCTTTCTGTAACTAAAAATATTTTTCTCATAATATATCTTTATATTTTAAATGGTAATCTGTAGGAAGGGTTTTATTTGATGTTTTTCCTAATATATCATTATATTCTCTTGCAAGTATTTGTCCAGTTCCAGGACGTTTTACCCATATGTTTTTTTTAGTAAATTTTTCTCCTTTATGAATGTTTTTTATTGTAACAATTGTTGAAAATGCAAAATCAATTGTTGGTTTTTCTTCCTTTAAAGGTTCTTTTTTACCTCCTCTCATTTCAAATATTTCTTCTACTCCTTTTTTTAAATTAATTAATTCTAGAGGATCCATTGAACAAATTATATCTGGTCCTTTTCTTGATTTACTATCTGTAAAATGTCTTTCTAATATACATGCCCCTAACCCAGTTGCTGCTAAACATGCATTATTATTTATAGTATGGTCTGATAACCCTATAATGGCATTAGGAAATGTTTTTTCTAATTGTTTCATTGCTCCTAATCTTACTAGATTTGAGGGAGTTGGATATACGTTTGTACAATGTAACAAAGCATATTCTATATTGTATTTTTCTAATATATTTACTGTTCTTTTAATAGTATTAATGCTATTCATTCCCGTAGATACTATCATAGGTTTACCAAATTTAGCTATATGTTCGATTAAAGGATAATTATTACATTCTCCTGATCCTATTTTATAAGCACAAACACCCATTTTTTCTAATCTATCTGCAGCTGCTCTTGAAAAAGGAGAACTTATAAAAATCATTCCTAAGGATTCTACATATTCCTTTAATTCTAATTCATCATTTTCATTTAAAGCGCAAGAATTCATTATATCATATATAGAATTAGTAGTGTGTGAAGGGATTACTTTTTTAGCTTCTTTACTCATTTCATCTTCTACAATATGGGTTTGATGTTTAATAACTTCTGCCCCACTTGTATATGCTTCTTTTACTAGTTTTTTAGCTATATTTAAATCCCCTGAGTGGTTTATACCAATTTCTACTATTACTAAGGGTTTGTAATCTTTTCCTATATGTCTGTTTTGTATCTTCATAATGTTACAATATTAGGTAGAGTATTAAATATATTATACCAATGTAAACATAATTTATTATAATCGTAACCTTCTATAAATTTTTTTCTAATTTCTAAATTAATTTTTTCATTTAATTCTTTAAAATTAGACATCACATAATCAACTTTTTCTTCTAAATCAGACCAATCATATTTACACCCTATATAAGTTTTTCCATCTTCGTAAATATTAGGTATAGTATGAACTAAATCTTGATTAGGTTTTATAAAAATAGTTCCAAACTGCATACATTCAAAATCTCTAAAACAAATTTCCCCCATACCAAAAGGTGAAAATGCAACTTTAGAATTCCATAAGCTTTGGAGATATTCTAATTTGGGTAATTTGTTACAAACCATACTATAATTATTTTGTAAATTTTCTAATTTACCCCATAACCCACTTCTATGATCTTGATAAAAATGGTTGTTTTGAGAAGTGTGATCTTCATTGTAATCATGAGTTCCTTTAAAAATAGCTGATATGTCTAAAGTTTTATTATTGTTAATAGGTTGAAAATTTCTATAGTCTGGAAGTAATTGTCCTAGATTCCATCCTGTTAGCTTTATTTTATCCCATTGTAAAGATGAAATATTATAGGATAAATCTAAATCACTTCCAGATCCCCAAAACCATTTATTATGGGCATATGGAATTTTATAATGTTCTTTTGTAGGTAAAATTTGATTTTTAAATAAATAAACAGCATTACTTTTTTCAAAAACTTCATAAGAACCCATTAATGATGTAGAATCAGAACCTTCAAATAAAAAATAGTCTCCAGATATGTTAGATAAATTTTCTAATCCATAATCTATACTTTCAGATAAACTAAGTTTTTTGTTTACAAAATCATGCATACCAACAAATAAATAATCATAGTCATCAGAATTTGTTATATCTATACTATAATCCCTAAGTTTATCTCCTATAAACCAAAAAGGTCTAAAAGTAGGTTCATTTCTACCTAATGTAGGGTTTAATATTTTAACTTTAATCATAAAGTACTATAATAAGAATTTTGTTTTTCTTGCCTTTCTATTGTCTTATTATGGATTAGACATAACTCTTGATTATGGGGTAATTCAGAATACCTATTATATCCTTCTAATACTTCATGTACCTTATTTTTCCATCTTATACTAGAATTGTTTTTATATATTCTCCATTGTAAGTCAGGAAAATTAATCCACCCCTTTTTATTTACTTGCCATCTCCATTTTTGTATATGGTTCTGGGTTAGTCCTTCTACTGTGTTTATTCTAGGGACTCTATATACTTCTATTGTAGGATTTGATTCTATTATTTGAGGAATTAGTTGGCAACCTTCTAAAGATAACATTTCATCCGCATCTATTTGAAATATATAATCTCCACTACAATAAGAAGAAAGTAAATTTTTCCATTTAGCAAAATGTTTATTAAATGGAGATTTAAATAATTTAAACCAATTAAAATTATCTTTAATATAATGATCTAAAAAAGTTTCAACATCAGCAGTACCATTATTAGTGTCATATAGTACTATGATTTCATCCTTATCACGTTTATTCTCTAATAAAAAACCTAATAAACGTTGAATTTCTTTTAATTCATTACAAACAGGGATTGCATAGCTTATTTTCATATTTTAACTAGGTAATACCCCAATATATGAAAGAGCATCCATAAAATCACGTTCTTTAAACTGTTTCATTGTAGTCATGTCCATTCTATATTCGTAATATTTTCCTTTTTTATTTGGGATTGGATATTTTTCTTTTTCTTCTTCTTTTACTTCTACAGCTTTAACGGCTGCCCATTCCCAATTTTTAATT
>Ga0209634_1003868_pt1 | contig 10010 bp, 14 predicted proteins | sample LinPmetageLP40_FD_184043 | JGI IMG/M metagenome (GOLD analysis project Ga0209634, IMG submission 184043) | Marine viral communities from the Pacific Ocean - LP-40 (SPAdes) (version 2) | ecosystem: Environmental > Aquatic > Marine > Oceanic | place: Pacific Ocean | collected 2010-08-26 | reverse complement strand
GTGATGACTGTGATTGAAACTGTAATGACCCTGTGGGGTGCGATGAACATGGCCGAAAAGAAACAGCTCATTCTGGCGATTGGTGAGGCGTCTGTGGAGGATGGGCTTGTGTCTGTGAAAGATACCAAGCCAAAAGCAAAGGGCAAAAAGACTGGCAAGCGCATGCCGTACAAGCCCTTCTGGATGAAGAGCGTGGATGGCGTGGACGATACCAAGAAGGGCATGTTCCGCATTGAAGGCGGCTGGGTAAATGACGTGAAAGCTGACGTAGCGTCAGGCAACATGGTGATTGTCGGTACGAAATCACCCAAGCATTACTATCTGGCGAAGCGAAAAGATGGGGCGTACCTCACGCTTGCGATAGATGGCGCAGACGTGAGCGTGGGTGATTTGGAATTGATTGCAGACGCAGACCGCTTTGCGGGTGTCGAAGCAGAGATAACAAAAACACTTGCGGCGTAGGTGTGACATCGCTATAGTGTATAACATACGATACATAAGGGGAGGTAAAGTGTATGACTAAATCTGTTGTAACCAGCGCATATTGCGCAGCAGGAGGGCTTTACGTCGGCGCAAGCGACTGGCAGGACGCCCCAACAGGGCCACCCATATCTGTTCTTGAGTGCGTGATGGAGAACCGCACAGTGAACAATGAAATCTTGAGTAATATACCGAGGAAACATGCAAACACAGCTAGACAGGGTCGAGTGGAAACTCGACCAGATTATGGCGCGATTGATGGCGGAGCCGTCCAGCAAAAGTCAAGACGATGGAGCGACACAGACAGCTACGCATACGGGTTCAACTATCGACAGAACGCCCCACCATGTGGATATGCCGCAACTTACCACCAAACAACACGCAGCATTGCAAATGCTGTTGCGAGGGGCTGACAATACGGAGATCGCAGACCGATTTAACGTAACGCCAAACACGAGCAAGGTTTATGTGCGTGGAGTAGCAAAAAAACTTGGCGTGCAGACACGAGCGCAGATTGTGGTGAAGTTATTGGACACGTTCAACGCGCTTGACGATAACAGCTATCGGATGCTGACAGGTGGATTGCCGAAAGATTGGGATAAAAATTACGAGGAACCTGATCCGTTCGCAAATCTGTACCGAGTAGAGAGGGAAACGTGAGGTGCTAATGACACTAAGATTAAACTTACGAAACGCTGTATGGCAGGTCATGGGTACTGTGGTCACGCCAGAAGGCAAGAAAGTCAGAGTGAGGAAATCAACTGGCTTTAGTAAACATCAGAAGCAACATGCGAGTGCAGCAATGTCACGCATTCTTTCAGAGGCAATGGATGGGTCTCTCGATAATAATTCGGAAGTCGAGAACTATTCCGCGTCTGTTGATGATGCCATCCGTCTGTATCTGACCCGGCCTAATCCGCCGGGGAAGACAGACGCCATCGTCTTGGGCGTCTTGTCCAAAGCCATGGGGGATGTGCCTCTGCTGTCGTTGGGACTAAGGCCGTTAATGGCCCACGTCACAAGCAGAGGGAATGTTGCTGGCACTGTTGCCCGTGAGATAAACAGCATCAATGCAATGCTGACACATGCAAAGGAGCAAGGGCTGAGTGCGCCCGACATCAAGCTGAAAAGGCCAAGCGTCGATGACGCGAGGACTAGGTGGCTGGATGAGGATGAAAGGGACAGGCTCATTGAGGCCTGCTCAACCGAGATACGTGGGCTTGTTACGTTCCTGTTCTACACGGGATGTACAATCGGTGAAGCGTTCGCGCTAAGGTGGCCAGACGCTCGTGGTGGACGAGCTATGTTCACGCGCAGTAAGGGCAAGATGCGTAAGCGTCGGACAAGGGCAGTGCCACTGACCGTCGAAGCGCAGACAGCCATGGGTGCAGACACAGGTGGGCTTGTTTTTACACGTCCGAGTGGGAGAGGTTGGGATAAAAAATACTTGTACAATGATTTCAAACGTGCCTGTGCGTTGGCAGGGATTGAGGACTTCACTCCTCACGACTGTCGGCACACGTTTGCATCACATCTGGTGCAGAAAGGTGCTTCGTTACGGGCGGTGGCTGACTTGCTTGGCCACACGTCTCTAGCCATGGTGATGAGGTACAGCCATTTGGCACCAAGTCACCTGAGTGACACGGTTGCACTCTTGGGTAGTCGTGGCACATACGTTACACATACACAGTACAGAGCCATATAAATAAGGGCTTTGAGGGCATATGCGCTCCCCTGCTAAGGGAGTAGGCGAGGAATCGTCTCGAGGGTTCGAATCCCTTCGTCTCCGCCACCCAAACCTCAGTGTATTGTAGCGTTCAAACAAGCGTCGAGCGGTGTCATCGCTCGCGCAGAGCGCAGTGGTCAGGTGTCTCCTGTCACAAGGGTGACACAACATCTGACCTCCTGTATAAAAAGATAGACACCCACAGAGTATTATGCGTATAATATCAGAATGGGTTTAAGAGTTCGAATCGAGGAAATTTTTTATGAGTAAAACACAGGATAAGACAGACAAAATACAGGTTAAAGCAACAATCGAAGTGCCGTTTACAGACCAAGATTATGAAGAGATCGACAGTCTGTGTGAAGTTCTAATTATTTACTGCGAGAAAATGCGAGAGAACAATTCGTCGTGCTATGCGAAGCGCACGGCCAGCGACATAATAGATATGATCGTTGATCTCAAAATTGATATGTCAGATTTCGCCCAAGAGCATGCGCAGAAAATCGAAGGAGACGGTTTTGTGACGATGGTGGGTAAAGCAGAAGAGGGAGCACCTTATGAGTGAGTTGATTAAAGTCGGCGAGATATTTGTCGTGCAACAGGACAAAAAACTGATTGGAGCAGAGATTGGTTTTACGGACAATGTCAGGAATAGGCAGGGCGCAGCGACAACGCTTGATTTGGTTCGAGGAGCAATGAATAACAGCGGTTGGATTGCGCAGACGATCCTGCGAGTGGAGGATCAACAGGATGCACAGACTGACACACAAGCAGAAGGTGACAGCGGTGAAGATAATCAAACACCTCCGAAGCCAGCCGCCAAGCAAAAGAAAAAAGCAAAAGCAAGTGGCTGAAAGCGTAGGTCTTACGCAGAGCCAAGTAAGTCGACACATTAGATTGCTCTCGTATGTGGGCATTATCGACCACGACGGTGACGCGTATGTGGAAGGCCCGAAATGCGAAAGGTATCTCGCAGACTGGGCCGTCTACTTGCTGAGTTAATTACAGACGCCCTTGGCTACCTAATATTACTAGGATTGTGCCACCAAATAGTATGGTCAAGCCAAGGGCAACACTGCCCCAGATAATTATATTTTCTATCATCTTTGCTTGCGCTAATTTTTTGCGCTTCTCTTCCGCTGCACGTTCACGCCTGATCTCGGCTCTCAATTTGAGAAGTTCTTGCCATGCACCCCAGCCACGCGTGGATATGACAACGTCACGTAATTGTTTTTCGATGTCATCGGCTTTTTGTCGCGCGACAAATGTGTCGAGTGCTTCCTCGTTTGCGGATAGGACTTGGCGGTTTTTCTTTTTATTGTGGTCTGATTTGCACTGGTCAATCGCGTCAAAGAGCGTGCCGATTTGTTTGCCGAGGGACGCAATCTCTCTTCCTGCCGCAACACCTGCCTTGAGTGCGGTAAATGCGGCGACTGCTGCTGAGATTGGTTCCATAACTCGTCCCTTTTGTCCCTACAATTTTACCAAGGGAGTTGGGGAATGGTCGTCCTATGACATCCGGTTCCACATTGGGACGCAGATGGCACGGGCATTGTCTTGACGCTCGTAGTTGAAGGCTTCTGCCATCGAAATGCACTGTTCACTTGTGAGGTCTTGATACAGATAAGGCGCGGCTTGGAAAACCCCATTTTGGATAGTCACCATTATCATGAATGTGTAAGTGAACATGCCCGTCTGCTACTTTCCTATTCCATAAAAGGACTTTTCCCATTCCTTGTGCCGCTTGAGAGGCTCACGAATATATGGCAACAGCCAAGCCAGACGTAGGATCGTCCGGTTGATTAGGTTCCATGGGAAATATAGTGGGCGAAGTACGTCCATGAACAAGACGACGCGCAGTTCGTCTGTCTCATTGTGCGCTTCGTGCATGTAAGTGTCGTCAAAGAAAACAACCTCACCGTTGCGCCAGTAGTATGGCTTGCCGTCTACACGAATGTGGCAACGCCCCTCTCGCGGAATGATCACGCCCATGTGAGCGCGGAGTATCCCCGACCATGGCCCTTCGTGTGGTGGCAGGGATTTACGTGCGCCAAGGATTGATAAGTATGCGGAGCATATGGTCGGATGCTTGTCGATGACGGCCATCGTCTTGGGCATCTGTTGTATGTTGCGCTTGAACCGAATACCCGCAGCCTTGAGGAAGAACATCTTCCACCTGTCATCATTGCTTAGGTTTAATTGGTCTGGGCTTATCTCTTGGAATGGAGTGAGTTCGTCGTAGCGTTCGAGAACTTTCTCGACCTCTGCCCTGATCTCTGGGTATGCAGCCTCTAAGTCTGCCGTTGCAGGGAACAACGTCTTGTCAAAGAATGGGTGGTCGCCGATGCGACATTCGTGTCTAAAGCGTGGTTTGAGTGTTCGTTCTAGCCAGTCTTGAAAGGCCATCTATTTCTCTTTCTCATGGTTTGTAGGGAAGCGCAAAACTCTGGCCAAGGGATCGGAATGGGGCCACTTGCCTTTCTTCTGTAAATGACTGCGTCTGTACAGATGGTGCGTTTACGAGAACGCGCCTGCTGTCTTGGTAGGGATTGTTCTGCATCATGTACGCGGAATATTTTGATGCCTCAGTATCCGCACGAGCGTTAGCCTCATTGTCCATTGCGCTTGATACGTCTGTATTTGCGCTGTCATCCTCGTCGTTTGCCTCGTCTGAGACTGACACCGTGGAGTTTGATGTGTTGTTTGTCGACTTGGCGTCGAGTAAGGCAGAGCCGAAGCCATTATGGAACAGAGGATTGCCGACTGGAATGAGAGGGTTTGTTTCATTGCCAAGTAGATTGATGGCCTTTTTTTTATGTCCATCCATCTGCGTATTTACTTTGTCGCGAACAGTTCCCGGCATGCCGCCAGACGCGGCGTCTGTGTAATTGTAGTTGCCCGGCCCACCCGTGTTGACGATGCTGTACATGTCAAGCAGACCCATGCCCTTTTTGTAACCGTTGGATAAAAAGTAATCTACGATTGCACCAGACGCGCCAAGCTGCGATGTCATTGCCGTTTCGTTTGTTGTAAAGTCTACCCCGTGCTGTTTGGCTTGTGGCTCGCCGAATTGGAGTAGACCTTTGTGCTGGCCGTGCCTCGTCTCTGGCCCTTTTTTTCGGGCATCGAAAGTGCCAGACGTCTCGTATGAAATTATGGTTGCGAGGTCGACTGGGTCAGCACCAAGAGCGGCAGCGGCTTCTAGTATTCCACTGGTGAGCGCAGTTTTTTTGTCCAGCTTTTCTGAGAAACTCATTTGTTCTTCTTCCAACTAATGCGTGCCTTGCTCTTCTTCTTCTTTGCAGACGAGTTGCACGCAGACTTGGTCGGGCGGCACGCAGGATAAGGGCGACTGCCGTCTGTGCGGGAGGAGCGACCGCAAGGCTTGCCTGTCTTGCAGTCAATCCATCCCTTGCCGTCGTTCTGGTCAAACCACTTTCGTAAGCTCATGCTTTTTTACTCTTGTTGCCCCAGTTTTTCGCGCCGACTTTCCTGCATTTCACGAGTGCGCCAGACGCATACGCTGATGGCCATGTGCCACCGTTGCGGGTGTAACGAGCCTTCACTTTTTTGTAGCAAGCATCACGCTTTGCGGGTTTCTTTGCCGACTTTTTTGCCATTGTTACCCCGTAAAACACAGGGGCATACAGCGTGTTGCATGTTGCCAGTCTGTGTCTTTCTTGCGATTGACTTTACCTTTGAGGATTTCATTAACGCCTCCGAATAGCCCGACTGCGCTGTCCAAAAATTGGGAGTGCAGACGTCTTGGTGGATCGGCCAAACTGCGTCGGCATATTCGACATCGCACGGTATGGGTTCTGTGATTTGAGAACCTGCTTGCCCATAGTTGGCCCTTTGGTTCCAAATATTTTGCCTCGGTCTCTACTCCGCATGGCACATTACCTCCTAATGTTCCGCTTCGTTGCCTTCGATCCGCCTTTGGAGGGCTGCTTCTTCACGACTGGCTTGGGCTTTCGCATCGACTTTTTCATTCCACGCATCATAATTCTCCTTGCGTTTTTTAATGTATTCGATGTCTGCGTCTGGGAAATTTGCGTAGTATTGTGTGGTGCGCAATCTTTCAGATGCTTCGATCAGGTGAGTATATGATTGCACAAGAATGATAGCGTAGTCGTCCGCACCTAATCCCTCAAATTCTGGGGTGAGTGGGTCTTCGTCACTGTCTGGGTGGAAGCCCATGATCCAGACGCCGAAATGGTTTTTGTTCTGATCGTCTACCCACGCGTCGAATTGTGCAGGGGTCATGTCCTCGTACTCAGTCCAAGCCACGACGTGGAGAAGGTCGTCTGTGGGCGGGTGGAAGGCTTTGATCTCTGCGATAGTGTCGATGTCTGGAGTGACGTGGATCATTACGACGTTGCGCAGCCACGCTTGCCGTGCGTAAGGACATGGAGGCAAGCCCCCGAAGAGGGGCGAAGCCTTCTCTAGCACAGTCTCAGACCAGAGTTGGATTTCCTGAGCAATTAAGACAGAGCTTTCTTCCCACGCTTCCACGCTACTAATACTTTCCGTTTGCCTGTCCATACTGGGTTTGCCCTGTGGGGTAAGTGTGAGGGGAAGATCGCGGCATGCCCCCGGTAACGGGGGGCATGGCGAAGTTTCGTCTGTCCATAGACGCGCAGCTTGCCACCAGTATATGAACGTGGACTTGATAGTTGGATGACCATGGTTAACTTGCGGCGTTTAACTTGGTCTGCCCCGTTGTCTGTATGCGTGCCGTAAAAACCTCCAAAGCCATATTCGAGATACTGCAATGTTTCGAGTTCACCATCTAGGTTAAAGCCAATAGTGCGTTTGTTTACGTCTTCGAATAGCTGTTCGATGCGCTGATAAAGCCAGTCGTTTGGCCCGTCTGGTCTGATCCAGCCGACCTGACAGTTTCTTTGTAGCCGTGCCACAAATCTACGGCCAGATATGACAGACGCTTCGTCCATCTTAACTTGATCGCAGAGAGCTTGGATTTGATCGCACTCGTCTTCGTTGAATGCTGGGACTTGGAACCAGTTCTGTATGTGCATTAACACTTCCACCTTCTACGCGCTGCGCATATGCGCTTCTTTGGCGTTCTGCTGCATGAGATATTGTGCATCTTCATCTGGCCAGCAGAGCGTGAGCAGTAGGATGCCTTACGCTTGCCGCCAGAGGGTTGCGGAGCCTTGAGTTTTGAGCCGCATGCTTTGTTGTACTTGGCTCTGCCCTTGGCAGTTAGACCAGCACCTTGGCTGGCTGGTTTTTTCTCGCCACGTCCAACCGACAGACTTACTTTGCAACGCTTCTTGGCCATGGGTGTCTCCTACTTTTGCGTCAGCCCTTCTCGCTGGAGGTATGCCAGATAATACTTGAGGAAGTCGTCCAGTCTGAGCAGGCATAAGCTGTCGCCTGTCTTCATGCGGGACTTGCGATTGATCACGACTGCACTGCTGTCTGATCTGGTCTTCTCAATGTTGGTTTCTGCTTGGCGAAGGGCGTCGTGAAAGTTGAGACGCTCTACTCTCTTGGCTTCGACGAACAGGTCTGGTGTGCCAAGTAAGTCTGCACCACCCACCATGTTGACGTGACCGCCACCTGACAGGGGTGCGCGAAAGCTGTCCAGACCTGTCTGTTCGTTGATATATGCGGCAAGTTCACGTTCGTACTTGTCGCCCTTTGCTTTCATCGCTCGACCGCTCAATCTTCGTACCCCATATCTCGCCGACATGGCTTGCAAAAGAACCAGTTTTTCGGACGTTTCTTTGTGTCACCGCAACACATGCAGGGACGCGACCATTTTATCTCCTCAAAGTCTCGGCGAACTTGGTACTTAGCTCCATCAAATTCCTGAAGTCCCTCACGAACGAGGATGCGCTTCAACGTGTCGACGCAACAGCCAATGCGGCGTGCCATCTCTGAGTAATTTGTATTTCTATGGTTGCTCTGGAGCCAAGACAAATCCGCACCCGTGATGCGAACGTACCTTGGCATAAATTTCTCCTACCTGTTTAATTGTATAGAATTTAATACGCTGGAAGAGGAATGTAAATAACCACAGGTGTCTTTAAGACACCTATTGACGTATGAGGTCGAGACTGGTATAACGTCTAGGCGTTAGTTTGAAACGCCCCCACCGAAGGTGGGGCGTTTGACTAGAACTAAAAGACTACTTCTACGAAGTTGAACTCGACGTTATACCACTTTTCCACATAATTAAATAAAAACAATAGGTTAGTCTTGACAGACGTTGACGAAAAAAAACGCAGCAACCGGGATAAATACCCCGAAATTGCTGCGCTTGTAGACAAAGTACGCGAACATTTCCCCGATGCGCGGGTCACAGCTATTCGGAAGAGATCACCCGAAGAGGTATGGAAGGCTCGGATGCAACGGAAGTATCCAACTCAAGCCAGTCGCGCACGAGCCGCAGCGGTCTCGAAAGTTTAGTCGCGATATACTCTGGATCGTACCCATCGAGAGCCATGTCTTTCGCACGTTGCTTCGTTGATCTACTGGACACAACAACTTTTGCGTCTGTGATGTTATGCGCGGCAAAGCCTACCCATTGCACACGGTCGTGCATGTCTGTCCACTCACGAACTTTACCGTACCTCACTTCCATAACCATGTAGAGCCTGTGGTCTGGCGGTAGCTTTGCCTGTAGCTGTGGCCAGATGGGGTGATCGTATGACCCGTCGAAGATACCTGCGTTCTGCTTGGCTGTCTCCTCGTCTGCAAAGACTTGCGCCACTCTGATCTGCGTCTCCAGCACAGTAAGCTGGTTAGTTGAACCTGCTTCTCTACCCATGCCACCCTCGGATGGTTTGTTGGAATGGTGTACCATGATCACAGATAAGCCAGAGTTGCGCAGCTTGACCGCCAGCTTGTTGATCTTTGCCCATTCGTCTGCGGAGTTTTCACCAAGTCCGGGGTAGGCTGAACGGATAGTGTCGATCACGACAACGTCTGGCTTGGAGTATTCGATCCATCCTTGCAATTCCATCAAGCCTTCACGTTGATTGAGGTCGATCTCCTTATCATCAACGAATGGTGTCCAGATATTAAGTCTGTCTTGGGTGTCACCGTGCATCTGTCGCATCTCCATCAGACGCTTTGCAATGGTAGACATACCCATCTCGAAGTCGAGGTATAGAACTCGTGCGGGTCTGCCGATTTCGAAGGGGCCAAAGTATTTTCGACCCGCCGCCATGGAGGACATTGCATGTTGAACAAACATGGATTTGCCGTGGCCCGAATAACCGAAGACCTGCACGATAGTATTACTAGGTAGCCATGGTTCTATCAAGTAAGACTTGGCGTCTGCTTGAGATAAAAGTTGCTCTGCATCCTTCATCTGTATGAGCTTTCGATCACGCTTTTCAGCCTGCTGTTCTGGATGCACCATTGGCTTGAAGTTGTAGTTGCCTTGGTCGTCAAACCGTTCGGGATGATTGCGCCTCTCGGCTTGCTCCATTGACTGCACAGTCGCCTCAAACTCAGGCTCGTCCAATGCGTCAGCAAAGAACTCATTCATAAACGCGTGGCCTCTGACCCGCAGGTCTGGGCCGAAGTAACCTTCAAGAATACTCTCAGATATGTGGCGCATCACGCGCTCGTTGCGACCGTTGCTCATGCCAGTGGGTATCTTGAGTGTGTTCGGAAAGTTTTCGCGCACATACTTGGCTGTGCGATCCCACTCAGATATAAATTCGTCTGGCTGCAACGGCTGCACAGACGTCAGGTCTAGCTCCTCGAAGCTGAACTCACCCTCTACTTTTTCATGCAAGGTTGGTTGCCAGTCTTCCCACATTGG
>Ga0209634_1003864_pt1 | contig 10013 bp, 8 predicted proteins | sample LinPmetageLP40_FD_184043 | JGI IMG/M metagenome (GOLD analysis project Ga0209634, IMG submission 184043) | Marine viral communities from the Pacific Ocean - LP-40 (SPAdes) (version 2) | ecosystem: Environmental > Aquatic > Marine > Oceanic | place: Pacific Ocean | collected 2010-08-26 | reverse complement strand
CCTAGTACGCAATACTTCTGCTTGTCTTTCAGGAGTCATAGGTCCTGATGCGGTTCTATTATTACGAGCTAAATTGTATTGAGACTGAGCTCTTTTTATACCCATATTATTTATTTCAGAAGAATATCTTGGAACCGTAGAATTAGAACCGCCAGTAAGAAAAGAGTCTTCCATAAGATTATTATAACGATAGGGGTCATAGTTTTTATTTACGATTGAATTAGGGTCAGGATTGTAAACACTAAAATCATTGCCACTATTATTAAAAGCATTTGTATTTGTTATACCACCACTTACAGGTGGTGCTACAGGATCTTTTGGTAAATTAAGACCCAACCTATATTGTTCTTGAGGAAGGTATTGATATTTTTTATAAAGATCTTGATCGGCTTGGTTATAAAATGCTACCATTATCTTCTACCTCCTGGATGTACATCTAATCTAAACGTACCGAGTTTCCAATCTTGGTTAGACCCTGTGTTAGATACTTTAATAGCTATAGATCTAGCCCTTAATCTAACATCTTTTTTTGTTACAGAGTCTGTAATGTTTGTAAAATTTGTAGTGACCCCTGTGCTATTTGGATAATCTTTGGTTACAAAGCTAATTTGAGCTGCACCTGTTTGACTTATAAAGTCAGGTATAAATCTATTTATTCTCATAATGTATTCACCATCTCCTCTAATATCTGGCATACCTGCAACAGCTCCGGTTGATGATCTTTTTTGTGTAATATCAAAATCACCAGAAGTAATAGTTGCTGCAATAGCAGTGGTACCTGAAGCAATTACCTCATCTTTCCCTGTTTCCTGCTCAAAGTATATACTACTTCCTTCCGTATTACCAACAACATCATATGAATTATTATCACTAGCATCATATTTAGTGGCATGTGGTTTATCAAAAACAGCTGAATCTTGCCAAGTAGTTCTAGCCAAAGTACCGGTGGTCCATATAGGACGTTGAGTTGTAGAATCTAGGTAGTTATAAGTAACATTTCTATTTATTACATTTGAATTTTTAGTTGGATAATACCATATAACTTCTCCAAATAAATTATTAACACCAGCATAAATTAAATCTCTAGGTGTACTATTTAAATCATCGTAAACAAAATCTTCTACCAAACAAGGCATAGATTTTAACTGTCCATCGTATACAAAAAAACCATTTTCGGACATCCAATAAGCAACACCATCAACTTCAGCAGATGCACTCTTACCTATTAATCCACAACTAGTCCCTGCTTGTTGAAATGCAAAAGTAAAAGGTGCCCCAACAAACTGCATTAAAAACAATGCGGTATCTGTCCAAACATAGATTGAGTCCCTACCTTTAAAAGCACCCATAATTTTAGAACCTGCGGCTAATCTTTGAGTACCCGCTGTATTTTCTGCTTTTACAGTGTACTCATTTATATTTTCTTGATCAGAGAATCTAATAAACATATCATCTTGTGTAGACTTTGTACCAATAGTTGTTTCTGTTCCAAAAAATACTAAGTGTCTATCAGGAGTTGATACTAATACATGACGTGATGCTGTTGGTGCATTAGCAATAATTGTTGCTCTTGTAGATGTTGCATTTACTGCTGCAGCATCCCATTCAAAACATTCATTATTATAAATAAGTGCAATCAATTTTGTTCCAAAATTATCTAATACCCATAAACCCGGATCAAAAGGAAATACATTAGTAGAAGCTTGTCCCCATCCAACAAATAAACTTATGTCTGTAACTGCAGAAGTTTGAGTATGTGTTGCTGCTGTTGTCCCATTCACACCTCTGGCACCACCACTTAAAGTATTTGTTCCTGTATTATTATTTGTGTAAGAAATAAATTCTGTCCCTATTTGTATTGTCCCCGATGCCGGAAACGAGTTGGAACTAGCAAGAACAATGTTAGTTGTTGTTGTATCAGTTAATGCAGTTGCAAGAGTAGAGGTTGCGGGACCTGGTACCGTACCTCCATATAAACCTGTACCAAAACCAAAACCAGCAACTTGTTGTGCTGGTCCTACTGAATAATAAATTTGAGCTGTTGTTGAAGTATTCCCTGAAGCTAAAGTTGTTCCAGTAACGTTTGCTGGTAAAGTAATTGTAAAAGTAGTTGAACTTGGGACAGTTGTAACCATAAACTTTACATCGTCAAAAGTAGCTGCGGATAAACTAGATCCACCTGGAATAGTAGTATTAGAAAATAAAACTATGTCATCATCTTTTAACCCATGAACTGCAGAACAAGTTACTGTAACTACAGGAGACCCATTACTTGCAAAAGTACAACTAGTTAAGGTCAATCTAATTGGGTGGATATCATAAAAACTACCTCCAGAAAAAACGTATAGAATTCTATTGGTACCTATCGCTGAATATCTTAGTCCAGCATTATTATCCCAATGATGTTGAGCTCTTGCAGCACCTGTAAGTTTATCTCCACCTAATTGAAGACAACCCCCTATTTTTTCAGGACTTCCGTATCTAAAACGTACGTTATCACCATCAATCCACTGACCTTCGGCCCCGGTATCTGATACTTGTTTGTTAAATCCTGGTGCAATTCCTAATTTTTGTAACATATAAAAACCTGTTTATTATGGTTTATATTAGATTTAACTTTAGATCAAGATTTTGTTATCTAGCTGGAGTTGGTATTCCAGTTGACGTTACAAAAGGGTTTTCAGCAAAAGCCATATACATATATGTTGAACCAGAACCATTAAATGCTCCATCAGAGCTTCTACATTTTATTCCATTACTTACAAAATCTAAAGTACCATAAGCACTAACATCTGCACTACTTGTGTCTGCATATAATTTTAAATCCAAATCATTACCGGGATTTCTTTTATTATCAAAAATATTCCAGTTGTTTGCACCACTTGTTAATTTAACCATGAAAAAAGCTGGCTTGAAACCGGTGTAAATAAATGTTCCATCGGAACTTCCATTACCAGTATAAGTTCCAAAATTGCTAAATCCTTTTTTCTCAGCGAAACAATACATAACATAATCATTTGAACCAGTATTAAAAAAATTAGAAAATTTTACAAGGGTACTTGTTGGTGCTGCATTCCATACTGTACCACCAGCATCACTAGATAAACCACTTGTTGTATTTAAGTTTATATAATTAGTAGAAAAATTAAAAGAAGATGATACACCTAAACCACCAACCATCCAACTTCCAAAAACTGAATGAGAACTATCTAAATTTTTACCTATCATTAATTTAGGAGTTACACCTAATCCATGACCAACATTCTCAGCTGCACCACTTCCACTTCCAGTAAAAGTTAAAATACTAATCCCAGCAGTAGTATTGACAGATACAGATGAGTTTATACTTCCAGTAGTATTTGTTGATGCACTTCCACCGCCCAACCAGTTCCATGAAACATAGTTTTCACCATTATTATTTACGTCTTGTATGCTTGTACTTCCTGCAGTAAGTGTAAATCCATCACTATTAAAAGCTGATAAATAACCGTTTTCTTCATTAGTTGCTTGTGTATCAGTTGAATTTGTTTTTATTGATTTACCAACTCCTCTGGCTACATCAAAAACTTTATGTGGATCAGTGTCACTCCTGTTTTTAAACCAAACGAAATCTGGTTGAAACCCAACACCTGTTACACTTCTTCCTGAAGTACCATTACCTGCATATGTTAATGTATTAAAATAATCGTCTGATTTATCTATATCTGTGTAAGCCATTATCCATACTCCGCTAGGTTTTTTGTGTTCAACGAAAAATAACCAGAAGGCACTGCATACTCAAAGTTTCCATAGCCATCACCATCTGCATTGCCTGATGAGATTGAGTAAGGTGGAGAGCCGAAGTTATATATTACTGATGCTCCTGAACCACCTTGACAATAATTAGTTACAGTTGGAAAATATGTTTCTCCTGTCAATCCTGTAAAAGCAGTTCCTTGTGATGTTCCATTTTTATAAAAAATTAATGTTCCATTAGTTGCATCAAAAGCAACACCTATAATATCATTAGTACTCCAACTATTACCATAAGATGAGGAGCTTCCTGAATTTGATTTATTTCCATCATTACTATAATAACCCCAGCCGAAAGCATTGGCTCCTAAATAACTATTAAGATCAGTGTATCCCGAAGTTGAAATACCAACATAAGCTCTAGCATCTCCTCCGCTAACTAATGATGCTTTTACTTCCCAAAACCATTTTCCAGTTGTTATACCAAACGTTGCTCTACCAGCTCTAAAAGTAGAATCATTTGGACTGGTACATTTTAAATTTCCTTCTGATAAAGTAAGGCTTGAAGATTTATCTAATAGATTACTAACACAAAAATTATTTGTGCAGGTATCTAAAGCTTGATCTGTTGCTGCAATATTCGTAAGAGTAAAATCATTGTTATTACCAGAAGTGTCATCACCCAATGCAGCTGAGTTTTGAAATTGTAAATAGTGTCCATTGTCGCCAAAGGTTAAACCAGATACAGATATTGGTTTCCATATTCCACTATCTTCATCAAATTCTCCAAATGATGTTGGGTCTAGTTGTTGTCCATCAATTTCAACTATTTCAGACATATAGCCATTATAATTAGGAGTATTATTTCTTACAGCTCCATATTGAATTTCATAATTATTGTCATTAACAGGTGTTTCAAAATTTTGAGATGGATACGTTTTGGTAGATAATGAAGTTTCTTCTACTCCATTTGTATATAATCTTACTCTATTTGATGATGTCCCTTGTGTTGTATCAACAGCTAAAACCATATGATACCAGGCGTTTGGGTCAGTAAATTTTCTAGTCGTTATTAAATTAAATGCTAGACTACCGTTGCTAGCAGAGCAATACCAATTTATTGTTTGATCACTATTAAATCTTGCATCCATATAAGGATTTGATCCACTTAAATTTCCAGCAAAAACAAAATTTTGTTCAGTAGTCGTACTGCATTTTTTTATCCATAAACTTATTGTAAATGTTCTTCTATTGGTAGCTGAACCATATTCATGGTACATTTTTGCACCAGGATTAAAAACACATGAATTAGCTACATCAAATCCACCGCCTACTGCTGAGTTTGCTGGTATAATTATTGACATGGATTACAACTCCAATGTTGGTAATTCACCTAGTGGTCTTTCAATTACAGGACTTTCAAATGTTCCTGTATTTACATATGCATATAAAGTTTCAAGAGCTGGAGTATCAACTGCATTTATAATTGCAGTTTCTATTTCTGCTTGTTTGGTTCTAACTGCATCTCTGTGAGTAGATATAGCACTTGGGATTGCTGTAGATTTTTCTGTGTTTCTAGTTATGTACCAATCAGTTTTAGCTAATTCGTTTGCAACATTTGTTTTTAAATCTTTAATTAAATTTGTTTTAAGACCAGGTGTAGTGTACTCAACTCCATCAACTGTTTCTGTTACATCTGCATGAGCTTTAGGTGTAGCAGTTCCATATGAAGCTGTAACTACTCCATCAGCAAAAGCAAAAGATTGATCAGTATTAATATACCATTGTTCATCTTTTTTATTACTATCATCAAATACTACTTCATAAATACCAATAGCTTGTTTTTCTTCTGTAGACCATTTTGTAAATATGTCTGCAGGGTATTGTAGCTCACCTAAAGTAAATCCTTTAGGGTTATTGAAGTATTTTGTAATTGATCCTGATTCTACTAATGCGTACATAATAATCCTATGATAAAGTTAATGCCAAAGTTTGACCTATTAATAACCATTTAGATCCATTGTATCTAAATGAAAATATGTCACCTAAGTTTGCTGTTGTTGTTAAAGTTGGGGCCGTGTCAGATGGAAATTCGTAAACAGCGTTCCATGTTATAGTTCTTGAACCTGTACCATCTTGAATAGCTAATAGAGATATAAATTGTCCAGCAGCTGGTGTTGATCCTGAAGGTGCCGCCATAGTTCTGTTTCCAGCTAAAGTTACTTTAGCAACTGGGCTATTAATTACATTCCAAGCGATAGTTGATCCATCGGTTAGTGTGTCTTCTGTATTTAATACAGCACCAGATATTGTTGTTAAATTATTAGCGTTAGCTGATAATACTTTTGAAGCAGCACTTGTTCCAAGTGTTGCAAGATCAGAATAATTTATTTCAGCAGTAGTAACTGTTGCACCATCTAATTTATTTAATTCTGTGGCAGTAGCTGATACCACTACGTTTTCATTAATTTTTGGTGAAGTTAAAGTTTTGTTTGTTAAAGTATCTGTTGAAACTAAAGATACTAAAGTTGAGTCCGCTCCAGCAGGTAATAACATAACGTTAGTTACAGAAGCTGAATGAGGTTGTGATTTTATTTGTTGACCATGTGAATTAGACTCACAGTTTAATTGAATAGTGCCCGGATTAGTATTACCTTTAACAACTGCGTGACCAGTACCATTAGGGGCTAATTCTACATCTCCATTTGACACAGATACAATAGTTGAGATTACAGGTGAAGTTAAAGTTTTGTTTGTTAAAGTCTGTGTTCCTGTAAGAGTTACTTCATTTGCTTCTCCGATAGTTGCTTCAAACAATCCGGTGTTTGTTGCAACACCATCAAGATAAATAAGTTTGTATCCTTTGTCGGTAGTTGAAAAAGTAACCGTTGCACCTGAACCAGATGCTGCTTTTAATTGTACTGTGTATGCACCTGATGTACCATTTTTAATAATGTAAAAATTTTCTGTAAGAAGAGGCCATGTTACAATTCTGTTTCCTGTTATAGATCCCGTAAGTTCTATAACTCTTTGTTGAGCAGTACCTGTTAAAGCACCATCATCTATATCTAAAGCTGTAGTTCCGGCACCGCCAGCAATAGAAACCTGTAGAACACCACCAGTTAATTGTTCAATAAGATTTAAGTTAGCGTTAGTTTTTGTTCCCCAAGTACCAGCATTTTCGCCGGTTGCCATTAGCTCTATACCAAGGTCCGTAAATGTTGAAGCCATAATTTTGTTCTCCTAATTAGATTATTATTTTATATTCCTTATATCAATAAAGTCAACGATTTTTAAGCATGAGTTACAGTTGTATAATTAGCATTTTGTGTTGCAGTAATATGTTTATATCCAAGAGTTCCTACATTACCTACACTAGTAGTTGCTTCTATCCCTGTTAATTCAATTACCTCTTCTGTAACAGTTGAAATAGAACCTGTTGAAGATGTTGCCGATACTCCGGTTAATGGAATTACTTGAACTATACTAGGAGAAATAGAACCTACTGCAGAAGTTGCAGATACTCCAGTTGGAAATACCCCTAACCCAATGTCAATTGAACCTACTGAAGATGTAGATGATACTCCCGTTAATGGGATTATCTCGGTTAGACTAGGTGAGATAGAGCCTACTGCAGAAGTTGTTGAAACTCCTGATAGAGTAGGTGAAACATCTATTTGTGGAGATAGTGATCCAAATTGAGATAACAGTAATCCCTGTCCAACTAATCCTACAACATCGGCAGGTGAAATTGCACCTACTGCAGATGTCGTTGAAACTCCGGTTAAAATATGTGCTTCATTAATATTAACAGATCCGACAGAGGACGTTGCTGAAACCCCTGTTAATGGAATAAAATTTTCTACACCAGTTGTAAGTGAACCTACTGCAGAAGTTGCTGAAACTCCTGCTGGTGTTAAAACAGCTCCAGTAAAAAGAATTACTGAACCAAGAGTTGATGTTGTTGATTGTCCACTTAAAGTTAATGAAACATCTGATCTTGCAGTTGGAGAACCTACCGAAGAAGTTGTTGAAACGCCAACTAGTAAATGTGTTTCATTAATATTTACCGCACCTACTGAAGAAGTTGTTAATTGTGATGCTGGTGTTAAAGAAAGACTAGTTGTTGCAGATAAAGACCCAACTGAAGAAGTTGTTGAAAGTCCAGTTAAACTTATACTAAAATCTGATCTTGCGGTTGGAGAACCTACACTTGAAGTAGTACTTAGACCTGTTAAAGAAACTACAGTAGGACCTTGTTCGCCCCATTGGTTTGATCCCCAGGTTGTACCGGATTGGTTCCAAGTATTGGCCATAAGGAGTAACCCCTTATGCTATTCTAAGTATAGCGTTACTTGCGTCTGCTGCTGGAAATTCTATAGTAAAAGTTCCACTTGTTACAGTTTTATCTCCACCAAATGCAATGGCACAAACAGATGGATCACCACTTGCTGTGTCATTAAAAATTAAACAACCGTTAGCTGTAAACGAAGCTGATGTAAAAGATATATTTGCAAAATCACAAACTGCTGTATCACCTGATAAAGCTGGTGTTACGTTTGTTAATGCTTCTCCTTTAGTAGTGTAACCGTTTCCGTTAGCCACTTCATTTGAAGTTGTATAAGCCGTAGTTGATTTATTTAGTGTTGCTGAACTTGTGTACAATGCTAGTCTAAAAGTATTTCCGCCATTTGTAAAATTGTGCACTGCCTTTAAAACTTCTGTTTTAAAAGTGTTACAAACTGCTGATGTTATTGCCATAATATTATCTCCTAATTAATTTAAGGCGAAGGCGATTTGACTTGTATTCTAACTGTTCCGTCAGTGTAATCATCTCTTCTTCGTCTTCCCAGTTGCATTCCTGCGAACTGTTGTACTGCAGTTTTATATCTATTTTCATAGTATGTCAACATATCCATTGGACCTTTTAAATAACCAAATGCCTCAACTAAGCAAGCATGTAATAGGCCTTGTGGAAAGTATTGGCTTATATAAGTTGTTGTATTGGTTGCTGATAATCCATCTGTTTGCTTGTTATAATATATTCTAAATATATAATTAACGTCTGGTGTAGGTGCTAAATAAATTGATCCTGAAGTAGTATCAGTTAACCCTGTTGCTCCACCAAACATAGCGTAATACTTAGGTTTTCCAGTAACATCTTGACCAGTTAAATCTCCTTCTGGACCTGTTTCTCTTCCTATATATTCTGCTAAATAAGTCTGATCTTTTTTCTCTAACCAAGTACCTGCTTCAGTAGAGTTAGTTACATTAAATACTTCTACACCTCTTATAAATAAAGCTCCTCCTGGAACTCTTATATTATTTACATTAGCTGCCATTGTTCCTTCATCTACAAATCTATCGGAGTCCATAGGACAATCAATATTAATTCTATGTTCAGCTGACATAATAAAATCATCTATGACAGCTTGAGTAAAAACTGAGTCACCTACTTCTGTGTAATCTCTAATTGCTGCTGTAAGTTCTGTGTATGTATATGCCATAATTAACCTCTATCATTTATTGGGCCGTATGTACACTGCAAACCACCACCTGCTAAAAATGTGCTAGTTACAAAAAATAAACCTATTCTAAGAGCTGGGACTAAATAACTATTTTCTTCTGTAACAGTTGTATTAGCGTCATTAACAGAAGTAGTTTGTATCATTGTAACAGGTCTAGAACCATACACTTTAGATCCCGCTGTATGAAAATTTGCTGTTGTTTTTTCAGGACTAACACCTCTATAAGGAGCTGATGTACCTCTTTGAACTACAGTAAAATTATTATTATTTACGCTACCGTTGGTATATTCAATTACTTCGTTTTCAAACATACCTGTTAACTTGTTGACTTTTTCAATCATCATAAAACCTGAAGAAGGCCATACATCACCTAATGTGGTAACAGTCGGCATATTATCTAAACTAATTGTAGTATCGGTTTCAAATATTGCAGTAGTTAAAGTTGTTTCTAATTCTAATTCTACTACCTTGTAATAAATAGATCCATCAGCTCTAAGTAAAGGGGTTTTAATATTTCTAAATCTAACATGATCTCCGTTTACTAATCCACTATTAGGTGCACTAATTGTAAGTGCTTCTTGTGTGGGTACTAAAAAAGGTGCTACTGTATTAAGTCGAAAAGCGTCATCTGGTAAAAAATCTTCTGTTGGAAATTCTGTTCTTGCAGGTCTTGCTCTTTGTAAAGCTTGTGGATCTGCATTAGTTGGTTTAGGTTGTAGCTGTGGTTGTTTAGGCTCATACTCTGAGTTATGT
>Ga0209634_1003863_pt1 | contig 10013 bp, 2 predicted proteins | sample LinPmetageLP40_FD_184043 | JGI IMG/M metagenome (GOLD analysis project Ga0209634, IMG submission 184043) | Marine viral communities from the Pacific Ocean - LP-40 (SPAdes) (version 2) | ecosystem: Environmental > Aquatic > Marine > Oceanic | place: Pacific Ocean | collected 2010-08-26 | reverse complement strand
ACTGCTGTGATATTTGAATCTATTGAAGCACTTATTGCTGCTAATGAGGCGCTTGTTGCGCTAATATCTACAGCTAGAGAAGCACTTGTTGCTGTGATATTTGAATCTATTGAAGCACTTATTGCTGTGATATTTGAATCTATTGAAGCACTTACTGCTGTGATATTTGAATCTATTGAAGCACTTATTGCTGCTAATGAGGCGCTTGTTGCGCTAATATCTACAGCTAGAGAAGCACTTGTTGCTGTGATATTTGAATCTATTGAAGCACTTATTGCTGCTAATGAGGCGCTTGTTGCGCTAATATCTACAGCTAGAGAAGCACTCATTGAATTAATTATTGAGTTAGATCCTGTGTATAGAAGTTGGTGTGTAGCTTCATCATATACTACAACCCCATCTGATTTGAAAGAGCTCCCATCAAGTGATAAACTTGCAAATAAATGGCCACTTGAGTTTATTTGACTACCAGTTACTAAAGCAAATGAGCTTGTGCCTTGTAATACACTTAATCCCCCACTTATTATTGTTAAGCTGCTTCCTGTGATAGCAACTGAGCCTGTAAATTGGTGGGCGGTTCCCCCTCCAGCTGTATCATTAGCTCCTGGGGTTGAGCCACTACCAAATATATTGCTTCCCGTAAATACTGCTGAAACTCCTTCAATGAAAGAAAAACCTGAAAAAGAGAAGATATTTCCCCCTAAAGCTATATCATTGGCTACTTGTATGTTTGAGGCTGTGATTGCCCCACTTGCGCTTATATTTCCTATTACCTCTAATTTTTCTCCTGGTGTAGTTGTTCCTATACCAACCTCTCCTGTGGACAATATCTTTACCCAAGTATTTGCTCCTTTTGTAAAAGTATAATCGCTATTTGATTTAAAAATTACTCCATTCGCATCAGTTTCAATAAAGTTATTTACATTATTTCCTAATGTTATTCTTCCTTCAAGTCTAGAACTTCCTACGTTGTGCAACTTATAGAGTGGACTCGCTATTCCTATACCAACGTTTCCTGCGTCGGTAATACGCATTTTTGTATAAGTATCGGTTATACCACCTAATCTGAAATCTAAGTAAGAAGTCCCTGTTGTCCAATTAGTCCAAAGCGCTGTACCTGCAGTTAAGCCATCACCGGTAAAACCTAGTCGGTTGCCAGAAGCGTCATTCATATCTACTTCTAACTTACTGTCAGGAATAGTTGTTCCTATACCAACGTTGTTTGTGGATGTATTAATCCGCATTGTTTCACCACCTGAATCACCAAATGCTATTCCATAATTAGCAGCAGATGTAAGTGTCATTAAACCGGTTGCATTATTTCTTAATTCAATAGATGCATCACTTGTAACTAATTTTTGACTACCGTCAATATTAACTCGACCGTTATTTGATACGGAAAAAGTTTTATCTCCATTTGAGTTTTGAACAACTATATTATCAGTTGCACCAACATCAGAACCTTTAACTGTCAATGGAGCACTAGGATTAGTATTTCCTATACCAACATTACCTGCTGAGTTGATGCGTAGCCTTTCAGCCCCATTATTCCAAAATTTTAGATTGTTTGTTCCATTATTAACTAATAAAGCATCATTACCTGTTGAGTAAAAATCTGCAGTAGCAGTATCACCTACTGACCTTATTGTACCTGAAACAGTTAGTTCTTTAGTAGGACTAGTTGTTCCTATACCAATATTACCACCATCCTCTATTCTCATTGCTTCAGCTGTATTAGTGCTGAATCTAAAATCTCCTCTACTTTCTATAGTAGCAGTACCAGTAAGATCTTTTAATTCTATAGCTACTGCAGTATCACTAGATTCTATTCTAACAGCTTCATTATCAGTTCCCGAATTAACGTGTAATTTACGAGATGGAGAAGTTGTTCCTATACCAACATTACCAGCAGCAGCTATATATAGACGATCAACAGCATTAGTATCATCATAGAATCTAAGATTTCCATTGCCATTTATAATTGAAAAATCAGAGTCATTATTACTGTCTTGTAGATAAATTCTCGGAAATCCACTTGTAATCTTAAAATCACCATCTTTTAGATGAAGTTTTGCATATGGTGTAGTTGTTCCTATACCAACGTTTCCTGCTGTATCAATTCTAAATCTTTCAGTGCCCTCACCTTCAATAGTAAAATGCTCATTGTTTATTATCTCCCAATCTGAGCCTCCTCTCCTTAAATGCAGTCTTGCTTCGTGAGTACCAGCATCTTCATGTATTTTTATAGCAACATCTGAACCACTTTTGTAAACTTCAAGTTCGTCAGATGGTGATCCTGTTCCTATACCAACGTTACCATCAGTATAATAAAGTTTGTCAACATCTCTTTGCCATTGGTAATCAGAGCCCCAGGTGTGGAATGTTGCATCTTGTTCAAATATATATTTAGATTCAACGTTATATTGGATGCCATAGGTTACGTTATGGTTGTTATATACTAGTACATTTGCAGTTCCGTCAGGTATTATAAGTAGAGGATGATTGGAGGCAGAGCCTCCCCTTGTTACCATTCTTTTCTGCCAAACACTAGTACCCTCATGGTAGGATATAATATATACTGCTCCTGTGTCGGTGCCTGTGCCTTTTGTTGTAAGGGTAACTTTATATCTCCAGCTAGTATTTAGTGTTGTACCATGCTCTTCATTTAATGTAATATTAACACCACCTCCAATGCCTGCTCCATCAACTCCATTTGTTAATGTAACGGAATCTGTAAACCATTTAAATCCTCCTATTTCACCACCACCTTCTACGTGTAATTTTTCAGTTGGTGTTTCTGTTCCGATACCAACGTTTCCGTCTTTGGTAATTCTCATTTTTTCGGTATTACCAACACCTTCTTTGTAAGTTTTAAATGCTATGTCTCTACCAACTCCTCCTGTGTTATTGTAGTGAACGCCTATACCTCCATCTCCATTATTAAATGTCAAAAGACATCCATCACCCCCTCTAACATCAATATTTCCATTTACAGTAAATTTTTGATAAAGTGTTGTGTGACCTATACCAACTTTGCCTGTAAATCTACCATCGCTAAATGAACCAGTTCCACTTGCACTTACATTACCCGTTACTTGAAGTTTTTCTGTTGGTGTAGTAGTTCCTATACCAAAATTACCAGCTGTTGTTATTCTAGCTTTTTCATTATCACCACTAGTTTTGAACTGTAATTCTCCTCCACTTCTAACTACATATGTATTTGTATTAAGGAAATAGTTTGATGTAGATCCTAAATTAGAATTTACATTAGCTATAGGTAATATATCGTTATTTACATTAAAATCTTCAGCTGTTATAGTGCCACTTGAACTTATATTACTCGAGGCTGTGACGGGTACATTAAATTTTACACTACCACTATATAACCTTTGAGCTATGGTAGTAGTACCAGCGTACATATTAATATCTGTATTGGTGTTATCTTGTCTACCTATATTAATTTCATCTGAGTTACCAGTACCTAGATTTAATTTACCAGCTGATTCTATTGAAAGCTCATCACCAGCGGTGCCATTAGTTGTGATAACTGAACTGCCACTGAATTTAAGATTACCATCTTTAATAAATAAAGAACCTGTTATGCCTGAATCACCATCTCTTTGGCCTGTTGATTTAAATGTATCTGTGACTATTGAAGCACTTAATGCTGTGATATTTGAATCTATTGAAGCACTTACTGCTGTGATATTGGAATCTATTGAAGCACTTACTGCGTTAAATGCTCCTGAAATATCTGTTGCAATTTGTTCCGAACTACTTATTAATCCTGGGTTTGTATGAGTTAGTGCTCCAGTAGAAGTGTTGTATACTACAAAATCTGATGTTGTAGCATTAGCTAAATCACTTATTGATAAGCCACTTCCTGTGATTGCAATTGAGCCTGTAAATTGGTGAGCTACTCCTCCCCCTGCGGTATCGTTAGCTGTTGGAGTTGATCCAGATCCAAATATATTACTTCCTGTGAATACTGCGGAAACTCCTTCAATGAAGCTAAACCCACTAAATGAGAAGATATTTCCTCCTAAAGCTATATCGTTGGCTACTTGTATGTTTGAGGCTGTGATGTTTCTTGCTTCAAGATTGCCACTTGCACTTATATTACCTATTACTTCTAAAACTTCTCCTGGTGATGTTGTTCCAATCCCAACTTTACCTCCTTTAAGGGTCATTGTATCAGCTAAGGCTCCATCCGTAAGTAATAATGAGTCATTAGAGGCGTCGTGCTGTATTTTGGCTTTTGTGTTGTCATCTTCTTCAAAGTATATTGTTGCGTCTGATCCAGCGCTATCAGCATTTATATAAAGATTGGCATTACCTGAGTTAGTTATTTTTATATGACCACCATTTACCTCTAATAATTGCGCTGGATTAGTAGTTCCAATACCAACTTTTCTAAAAGTAGATACATCTTGAGCCGTCATATCATAAACAGTACATGATGCTAAGTAAAAAATAGTTTCTGTGTCAGTTTCATTAATGTATATGTGTCCTGCAGAGCTTAGGGTTCCTGAAGATCCCACATGATTTACCCTAGCATACCACTCCCATTTACCTGTTCCTTTATTACTAGTTAGGAAATAAGTTTTTTTATCGGGACCTTGATTGTTTTCAGCAGGTGTTAAAGTTCTTCCTTCAGGTATAAGTGCCTGGAATACTTGAACGTATGTGCGGTTTTGTTGAGATGTAGATGTAGATGGAGAAGGATTTAGGAATGTTTGGACAAATCCTCCATCACCTGGGGAAACTTCACCTAATCCATCATAATGGATTTTCATAACCTTTCCAGATGCATTTGGGGGACTAGTACCTATACCATCTGCTAATCCAAAAAAGGCAGAAGCTGATGTTTGGCTCCAATCTTCTCTAGTAACTGTTACACCATCATATGATTCTACGGTAGTACCATCAAAAAGAGTAGGATTTTCATCTCCTGCTCGATTATTATATCTAGAAACTCCATTTGTTCCATCTGAAAATTCTACATCTAACCTTAGGCACTTTCCAGATTTTTGAATAGCTCCTACAATTGGGTTAAAGGGACCTCTTGTATCCGTGTCACTACTTAAATGTAATAATTTATGATTATCTAATGAAAAAGAAGTACCCCCATATATATCTCCACTTGCACTTATATTACCTTCTACTGTTAGTTTTTCAGTTGGTGAAGTTGTTCCTATACCGACATTTCCATCAGACGTAATTTTAATCCTAGTATCGCCCGAAACCCCCCCTGTCAAAATACTTATATTATCCCCACCCACAAAATGAGTTGCAGCAGTGTTGTAATCAATAGCACCTATTTGCACAACGTTTCCGGTTGTTATTGTAGCAAGTTTGTAGTTTCCTCCTGTACTATTTTCTGCCATGTAGTATTGCCCGTTGCTTATTAAAACATCTCCACCTGCAACCTCCAACTTACTTTCAGGGTCAGTCGTTCCTATACCAACTTTTCCTGCGTTGGTAATACGCATTTTTTCAGTAAATGTGCTACCAAAAACGTTGTTAACGCCACTCGTGTGTGTGTAAAAAGCAAGTGCGCCTGTCCAATTATTTGCTTCTCTTATACCATAAACTCCACCAGTGTATGAGTCAGCGTTTTTAAATGTAATTCCCGAACCTCTATCTACTGTGTAATCACTTGGGTTTGCTGATACAAATATACTAGAATCAAAACCTAAGGCTTGATTAGGTAGAGATACGTGTAATTTTGCAACAGGTGTAGTAGTACCTACACCAACTTTTCCATCTCCTTTTATTGTTAGTCTATCTTCATCAGCGGTTTTTAAATTTATATCTCTTCCATCACTATTATGGCCAATATCAAGACCTGTATCATCCATATTAATTGATGTAACATATCCTGAATTTTTTGTAAGTTCTAATAAATTAGTTCCTGATGAGGCTGATATATGTAATTTTGATGATGGTGATGTAATTCCTATACCAACATTACCACTTATAGAACCATCACCGGTTCTTACACCTGTATTTGCAAAAGTATTTATACCGCCTGTTCCGGATTGAGTGATTTGCATAATTCCTCCTGTTGAGGAATCAATTGCTAATAAATTTTGTGTAGTAGCAGTAGGGACTGTGCTTGCGCTTATTTGCGCTAGGGTGGCATTACTGCCGGAGGTTATGACTTTTTTCCAACTTGGCATTACATGTGGTATTTTGCGGTTAGATACGGCAACATTACCGCCTACTTCCCATAATTAGTGGGCCAACAATATACTATTAATAAATATAATAGTCTTATGCAGGCTTAAAATTAGCTATTTTATCTTCAAACTTTTTTAAAGTTTTTGATACTAAATGAGCATTTTTTCCCTGGAATTGGGATTGGTTTATAGCAGCAATTGCTAATTGTATTTCTTGGGGTTCTAATTTAATTTGTAACATAACTTATTTAATTTAATCGTATATACATATACAGAAAAAAGCATCCCAATGAGATGCTTCTTTCAATTTTGTTATATTTTTATAAGTGTTTACACGTAAACATATACTCCAAAGTCATCATCATCATCAATAAAGAAGTGACCCTTTCTACTAGTGGAATCATTTCCCAATAGTGGATCACTGGTTGGGGCAGTACCACCTCCACTTGCCTTTTGGATAGTAGCTACATTAACATCATTGGTAGCTTGATTGCTTGAAGCATCAGCACCTCCAACATCAATTGCCCAGTTCTGTTTGTCAGTATCCCAAAATAATGCTGTGCCTGTTCCAGATGCGTCTTGTTCTACTATAATACCACCATCATTTGCTCCAGCATCTGCTGAACCAGATCCTAATAGTATAAATTGATCTTCTACTATTAAATGTGTGGAGGAAATTTCTGTAGTGCTTCCGAGTACTGTTAGACTACCTGTAATAACTGTATCTCCTTTTACTACTAGACCTCCTGTTATGTATGCTGAGTTAAACTTAACATCATCAAAAGGAGTAAGACCCAGGCTTTGTTTATTAATGATTCCATTATGTGAGTGGGTTACTGCTCCTTGGATATTTGAGGAGATAGAGGATTGACCACCACTACCACCACCGCCATAACTTCCTGTTCTATGGAATTTACCTGTAGCGGTATCATACATGACTGTTTTAAAGCCTGTATTGCTACTATCTGGTATTTGTGCAAATAAATTCTCACTTGCACTTATATCACCTGAAGCTGTTATATGACCTATAAATTTATGTGTATCAGCTTGGTCATTACCTAATGCTGAATTTCCAGTACTCGTTATATTACCGACTGTAGTGTTTCCAAACGTTGGTGTGCCAGTGGAATTAAGGTTTGTTATAGTAGTATTACTTGATACCCCATTTACAGTATGGATTACAACTCCTTGAGTATTAGAATTAAGGGTAGATCCTGATACTATATCTGCTGGAATGTTTAATAAATCGTTATAATCATTTACTCCTATTGAGTCAGATGATGTAGTAAAGAATTGACCAGTTGCATTATCATGTACTACAACATTATCGCCTTTAGTTGAATCATCATTTGATAGAGAGGCAAATAAACGACCACTTGAAGAGATTTCAAGGGCTGTTAGATAACCAAATGAGCCTGTATTATCGGCTGCTGTTACTCCTCCACCTATTATTGTTAAGCCACTTCCTGTAATAGAAACTGAGCCTGTAAGTTGTTGTGATACTAAAGCTGGATCTGAACCCGATCCAAAGAAATTACTTCCCGTAAGAGTTGCTGATAAATTTTCAATAAGACTTAATCCTGTGAAAGAGAAAAGATTTCCACCTATAGCTATATCATTGTCTATTCTTAGATTAGATCCCGTTATATCGCCACTTGCACTTATATTACCTGTAACCTGTACATTACCTGTAAGTGTTGGGTTGTCAACTATGCCTATTACAACATCACCCTCGTTAGGTGAAGTTACTTCGATTTCATTTGCGGTTCCAACAATTGAGGCTGAAATTGAGCCAGTTGCTGTAGCTAGGAGGGCGTCAATGTCTCTTGACTCCAATTGGCCACTTCCTGCATCTACAATTACATTTGCAGAAGTAGTGTTTACAGGTAATGCAGATGCTGTTATTCCTGCTACTTTTATATTACCATCTACTGTTAGTAAACTATTAGTGTCAACTGTTGCTGTTCCAATTGCTACTTTATTATTTCCTCCATCTGCAAATAATAGATGATCATCTGTGTTGCCCGCAACTATAAAATCAACATCAAGACCACCACTATTAATTAAAACTATGTTGGGAATTATTTCACTTTCTACCAATGTTATCATCTTTACACCACCGGCTTCGATGCTTATTGCATCATCTGTAAAAGCTATTTTTGTGTTACTATCATTATTATGTTCAATATGTGATGATGCTTTTACCGAATTAAATGTGACATTGGCTGCAGTCTTCAAATCCTGAGGTACTCTCAATGACACACTGGAAGTATTGTTTGCAGAAGCACTCATTTCAAACCCAAATCCATGAGTATCGTTATCGGTTCTAAATTCTAATCGATCTGTACCCGAATCAAAATTGTCAACAGATTCAGTGTCTTGAATAAACCCGGCAATATTAAAGGTAGGGCTAGCTCCCGTTACATTTCCCTGTGATATTTGGGTAATCCCCCCTGTGTTTGGGTCTATTGATAATATATTATCTTCACTATCAACCGTAGGGACTCCCGATGCTGTTATTTTGTTGACTTCAATATTTGAGCCTGATACTAGTACTTTTTTCCAACTTGGCATTTTATTTTATGTTATTGTGTTATTGATAAATATAGACTTTATTATTATTCCTAGAGTGTTACTTTTCTTATAAATCTTGGTATTATCATAGTTCCAGCTTCTGAAGTATTACCACCATTATCTTGGAGAGATGATGTTACAGTAAATACTATAGTAGTTCCGGGTAAATTATAAAACCCATATGATGCTGTAGTTTTTAATTCAGCATCTCCATGAAGGGGTGAACTTAAGGGAGCAGTATTAAGTACTCCACTACCTGAGTATGATCCTGAAGGGCCTGTTGATCCTGAAGCATAAAAAAGAGTTTTAAATACTCCTGATCCAGTAGCTTCTTGACTACCTACAGCTGAAAATTGAAATGATCCACTGCGTACTTCTACACTAGAACTATATATTATAATTTCTCTAGAGGGTAGAAATGAATAAAGACTACCCGAATCTCCATCTCCTGCTATTCTTCCTTTTATAAGGAATCTTCTATAAGTACCATCACTAGCACTTGAACTATTGATATTAATTATATCACCAGCACCTATAACACTCCCCGAGGAGGGGGATGAAAAGGATGACGGATTAGCAGTAAAGGATCCTGATATAGTTCCTGTGTTTCTGAAATTGTGGAGAGAAGAGGTAAAAAATATACTTTGTGTTACATTTCCGAATTCTAAAGATGCTCCAATATTAAAAGTAGCATGTGTGGCAAATGATGAATTATTTTCAATAATAAAATTAACTCCAGTACCATTATCTATACCAGAGTATGATTGAGTAACCCCTCCTACTGCTGGATATGTAGCAGTAGATGCTCTAAGTTCATATGAGGCAGTTACTGGTCCTACAAAAGAGCCTGCTGGACCATCTGATGCTGTGTAAAATTCCTCAACTATTTGTGTAAATAGGAGATCTCCATCTATGTTATTTATTTTTGCAGCAAAAGCAGCACTTACTTGTTGATAAGCTGAGGCAGAAAATTTAGATTTAATTTCTGAGTTATTGCCAATCATCATATCCTGGAAGTTCTTTTTCTTATATGGAACATAAACTACACCATCATCCGTTCTAACAATCTTATCCGCTTCTACTTTAGTAATATCAAAATAACTTGACTGATCTCCTTGTTTTAATCTAAATGGAATTGCTTCTACACCAACAAACCTAGCTTTTGAACCATTAATTGTTCCTCCAGCAGCTGCAGACGCAGAAATGGAAGAATGAGAATCAAGTTTAAGTTCTTTTCCAGATTTTTTATCTGTAATT
>Ga0209634_1003860_pt1 | contig 10015 bp, 2 predicted proteins | sample LinPmetageLP40_FD_184043 | JGI IMG/M metagenome (GOLD analysis project Ga0209634, IMG submission 184043) | Marine viral communities from the Pacific Ocean - LP-40 (SPAdes) (version 2) | ecosystem: Environmental > Aquatic > Marine > Oceanic | place: Pacific Ocean | collected 2010-08-26 | reverse complement strand
CCAACATAACTTTACTAGGATTATCAGCATCCGCTAAGTTATGTTGGTCTTCGTCCCAGCCTTTAGCAGCTTTATTGTTATAAATACTTAAGTCTTCAGCAGGTACTTGACTACGTCCTATATAATCTATATGATGAGAAGTTCTATCATAGTTTTTTGCATAAGAATTCCTCATTTCTCCAACAGGCATAATAATAGGATTTAAATTAACATAATTAATTCTTCTTCTAGCGGTTGCCCCATCTAGTAATGCGTTGATTCTTTGATTGATACTAGTAGGATTACTTCCAGCAAAAATATTAGAATCAGATTGGTTAGAAGTAATAAAAGGTGGTAATACAGTATATTTTGTTGCCTGTTCTGTTCCCGCAACCTGATTGTTACATAGCTGGCAGGGTTGGTCTCGACCATTAGCCCCTACTACTACATAAGTACCTCGACATAAAGGACAGCCTGATTCATAATAAGATTTATATGGAGCCGTACCTCCATTCATAGTAGGATAAAAAGATACTGGACTTAGTAATCCATCCAAACTCATAAAAGATTTATTTGCATAATCCTCATCAAGTTCTTGAGCAACCTCTCCTACATTATATAATCCTATATTAGTTCTTTGAACTACATTATATACAGAATATGAATTGCTATCAGCAACGTCAATATTAAGAGGAGGGAAAAATACAGGTCCGATAGTTCCTCCTGCTGGACTCATATGTGGCTTGGATCCTCCAGCCAATATCGTAGAAGGACTAGCAGACCTAAGTTTAGAATTACCATAATTAAATATTTGTGACATACTATTAGAATTATTAATAGCTTTAAGATCTGCTTTGATGTTCTCAAATCTAGTTAAAAGATCTTTTCTAGTTTTTGATTGTTCACTAGCTTGTTGTTTTAGCCTGTCAGAATTTTCCTTATTAAATAAAGAGAATTTTTTAGTATATGTCCTAAAACTATAAGTGGTTAACGGCCCCTGACTTGTAACTTGAGTTTGAATATTATTAATAATAGGTCCACCAAAATTCCAAGACGATGATTTTAGTTCGTTAGCTAAAGTAAAGAATGGACTACCATAATAACTCAATTGGCCTGTTTGAAATTTATGTTGATAATTATTATCTTCAGTAACTCTCAAAAGAGCATACATATCTAAGTTAATCATACCCCCAAAATTCCAAGGAACTAAATCAGGCTCATTAAGAACTTTAGTACCTCCTACTAGATTTTCTAATTTATTTTGTTTAGCATTAAGAGAACCTGAATAAGGGAAAATAGCATCTAAAAATTTATCTGGAGAACTAATCCAAGGACCATAGACTGCATCATGAGCTTCAAAAGGAACAGCGGCAAATGCTGGCATAGCAGCTTTGGGAACAAGACTATAATTCTTATTAGGTTTATTTTGCGTGTTTTGTTGATTAAAATTAGCATCAAAATTGCGAGTATTATTAAATCCTATATCTACATAAAGAGGACTACTACTTAAAATTTTATTTAGTCTTTTCGCCTGATTACTATTGTTAGTCCAGAAATATCTCAAATAATCAGCTATAGATGTAGACACATTTAATTCATTCGCATCGCTAGGAGCAAGAACAGTTCCTTGGTTTTTAACAATAAATTTTAGAACTTGGCCTGTAGAGGTTCCAGGAGCACTTGCCCAAACAAAATCTGGTTCTACGGAAGATTTTATGTATCGTTTATAAGCATTAGGAATGATCAAGTTATCGAAAGGGTCTCTGACGTACCCGTCTGGATAATCAATATCAATACCATCACTATCTGCTGTCATTAGACTGTTATCGCTAAATTGAGCAACGTCATTATAGCCCCCAAATCCTGATTTATTATAAGCTCCCCATTTTGTAAAATGATAATTATTTAAGGCAACACTATTCCTATTTTTGAATACGTGATTTTTTGCATCTTGATGAAACGCTTTTACGTAATTGTATCTAGTAGAACCGTTATATGCAACAATAGGACATATAGTGCCGTCGTCATTAGTAAAAATATTCATAAGTGCAGTACCAGCCATTAAGCTATCATCTATGGTACTACCAGCTTCTTCCCATCCACTATCTGCTGCGGTAAATTCAGCCCTAACTTCTTTTTTACCACTAAGAGAATAATACGTACTTCCATCGGGAAGTGTACCAGTAGCATAAAAATGATTGTTATAATCAATTCTATATTGAGGTCTAGGCACACTAACCATAAATTGTTTACCATAATATTCATCGCCAACACTCTTTAAGAACGTCTGTATAGCGCTAAGAGCGTTTGCTACGTAAGGGTTTGACAAGATCGAACTGCTAGGACCAACAGGACTAATATCAGTGCCAGAAGTGGCATTATTATATTTATTAAAGTTAGTAGCTCCCGTTGAGAAAGCTTTAGGAAAAATCCCTACCGGAATTAGAACTTTATTTGCTAGATCAAATCTATGTGTTCCGACTTGACTCCCTAAAGAGTGCATCAATCCCAATACATATGCGGCAAATTCATCAAAACCTTTCATAGCCGCTCTGATCTCATTCTCGCTAATACCTATAGAATTAGCAGCATTAACATTTAATCCTAATTTCCCGAATTCATAACCTCCAAAAAAGTAAAAAAATTGACCATACTTATCATCATATATTACTGGTCTAGCCATATGACTTAAAGAATCTTTACCCATAAAAGGACATAGCTGGCCTAATGAATCAGAGTCAAAAGAGGTTGGAACTTGAGGAATAGGTAGATGAACAGGATCAAAATAATTTAATCTGTATGCCAATCCGCCCCAACCAACAGTAGTATATAAGTAACTAGGAGTTTCTCTATTTACCCTACCAATAGTATCAATGATATTGTTATTAGCATATCCAAGGTTTGAATTTCTAGTAGAATTAGTATTAGCTATTCTTAAGCTTCGGGTATTATGTTCTGGACTTGTCGTATTTAAAAATTTATTATTGTATGGATTCCATCTAATAGTATTCTGATTAACTGCATATTTTACAAATTTTGTTTGATAAAGTCTTTTTTGTTTTCCTCCTATGATCATAGTTCTAGTAGGACTAGAAGTATTATGCTCTTCACCAAGGCTGGTGTTAGTAATGTTAATATCATTATTTGTCATAAAATTAATAAAATCTTGGACTGTGTTATCTGCTGGTGTAATTCTTTTACTGGTTAAATTAACTTTAATTCTAGGGTAGAAATAATTTCCTACTGCAACCATATACATAGAAACAAACACTTCATACCCATGAGCATCAGCAATATTATTAACTATATCCATAACGGTAGCAGATTTATCTTGCAGTCTATGCTCTGGATTAAGTATAGAATAACCATTAAAGTAAAAATCATTTAAGTCTAAACTATAGGGAGTAAGAGTGGTCGTACTGCCATTACGAAATCGAAAATTGTTAGGATCAAAATGAGACAATCCCATTCTGTAAATATCGCTTGTAGCTGCAGGAGTAACATTATGTGGACTATCTTTATATCTAGGACAAGGACCAACTATTCTTCCATAAGGAGAATATCTAAAAACCTTCCAAGCACTATTGTTTTGAGTGCTTCCGCTATAGATACCAGGTTTATCTAAAAGAGATGTAAGAGCACTCATAACCTGATAACTAGGAATGCCATTACTGTTTTTTAAAGAATTACCAAAACCACTACTACTACCAAATCCAGAATCTTCTAAAAATCCATAAGGATTAACAACATTTGGTATAGATTGATCTCTAATTAGTCCTCCATAACTTTTTTGCGACGAACCCAACATAGAAGGAAAACCCTGGTTAGTACTACTATATACAGAATTACTCTCTACATTTTGATGAATTGATCCTGTATAGTCGTCGAGGATCGCTGACGTTCCTGAAAGAAGAGATGTAGGTCCCTCAAGAATAACAGTATATTCATTGACTCCTCCAGATCCAGTTTTTTTCTCCCATGAAGCTACTATCCCAGCATATTCAAAATTATCATATTTAAAATAAACAGATGTTCCTACGATGTCTATAGAATTACTACCTATATCTGCATAAAATCCAGGATCTATACCATACCAGTATCTAGAAACTATGTGTCCTCCCTGAGGAACATAATACACTTTACCAGGAATAATACTATTGCCAAGCTCATCTTTAAAAAATTCGTTTGTTGATAAGGTGTCAATATAATGATTATCTGCATCTGGTCTAGTAACAGGATCGTTATTCATATCCTTAAGTTCGGGATATTTACAGGTATCTACTACTAGTTCTATTGTCACCCTACTAGCTTCTGACCCCCATCCTAAGGAAGCATTAAAAGATTTAACTGTAGCTCCAAGAAACAGCTGTTGAGCATAAACTTTAGAAGCGCATATCTTATAGTCTGTTGCTCCTCCACCATTTTTTCCATCCACATTAACTGTAGTAGAGTAAGGAGTACTAGTATAAGTATTATATGTCCTAGTATTTGAGTCGCCAAAAAATTTGCTCTTATCGTCTTTAATGACAAGTCTTTCTGTGGGCACGCCTTCGTCATCTGTCACAGATTCTATTCTCACTGCCGAAGAATTAGGAATTCCATCAGTACTATAATACGGATGTTGATAATCCACCGACAAATTGCCTTCTGTAGAATTGGTAACATCCACCACAGACGCACTATAAACTTTAGGCTTATTCCCATCGCTACCAGTAACGGGATTAATTCCATTATCACTTTGATTATCTAGAGGCGAGCTACCTATAATACTATCAAGATGAAAAGCACTATTTGGATTACGAGTCGAATCTGTTAGTTGTTCTTCTTCATTGCCAAGAGGAAAATCCTCATCATTATCTGGAGTATCCGTACTTCCACTGTCTGTATTTCCAGCATTACCTGGTGAACTATATTGACTCATTTTTATTCCTTACTTTTTATTAACAATCTCCCGTATTGTATACCCAAGTGACGTCCCAGGTAAATCTACCTTCAAAAGGATTCCAGCTTTTACTTTCATCAACTTTAAATACTTGACCAACAGTGCTAATATGATATGAACTAGTAGGTACAATAGTCGCATACGTTGTTGCTAAAATAGGTCTAAAAGAATTTATAAAACTCGCTATATTCTTATATTCTGCGGAATCTTTATTAGCTACAGAATCTGGAGCATTAGGATGGGCTTCCAGATAAGTAGTTGCTGCAGGATAAACAGCCTCTAAACTAACCCTTCTCTCTAGTTTGCTTGTTCCTGTTTTTTGCAAAATTGGCCCTAACGGCCTACCTAATACAAATATTTCTGCAATTTCATCTACTCCTCCTAAGTCTGTAATAGTCATATTACTAGAAATAACGCCAGAGAAGAATGCTCCTCCTTTGTTGCTGTATGATACATTATAGTTTATAGAACCTTCTCTTGCATTAATAGATTCTGTATAATTTAATGGGTTAATATTAAGAGGAGCTCCTTGCTTTCCTATAAAAACTTCGTCGCTCTCAAAAGTTGTAGCACTTCCTGCAGCACTGACTCCAGCGGGAATAGCACTATTTGCCATACTAGCTCTACGATAAAGATATGGTTTTACTCCACTTACATATCCTTTTAAAGCATTTTCAAGCTTGGTTGTACCAATAGCTGTTGCAGACTCTAAATTATTTTTAGGGTCATTATTTGCAGAAATGAGACCTGTTAAACTTCCGTCTATTAAACTAGTGTAAATACCATTAGTTTCAGCAGCACCCTGATCGTGTTTTGCGTCGTCACGAAAATGCTCAAGACCCCTTACAGTACCCTGTAAATTAACCGTTCTAACTTTTTGCTCGTCTGTATTAATTTCCCATGTAGTATCTTCTGTATATTCTACCCCGCTATTTAAAGCTAACCAGGTATCTACTACTGAGTAACTTGCTGCCCCAATATTAGAGTCTATTGTTCTAACATGGTTATATAAAAATAGCCGGCCTTTTCCATCATCATAAGTATTTCTAAAAGGAAAATAAACACGATTAATATTTTCGTCCTCGGCAGCCGCTGCTCCACTATAATCAGAACTATTTACCCTGTCGTTAACAAAATCAGCAGCAAGCTGATAACCTGGGGTCGCACTATCTGAAGCTTCAGGATTATCCGGATCAAGGATATTAATTGATTTTCCTACAGCACCAACCCTATGAGTAACTCTATATTGTAAAAGATTTGTTTCGGAAAATTCTTGATCCTCTTGTATATTTAAATCACCCTGAGAAGGAATATCCTCTAAACTTGGATTAGATCCCTGACTCTTAAAATCATAATGAGGAGGTTTGACTTTAAACTTATATAAACTAGTATCTGAAAGTTGTTCTATTGACCATGTGTCATCGAAACTAGCTATACTATAACCTGCATAAATTCCACTACCACGATTAAATCCTTGCAGACTAACAGAATAAGGAACTATTCTAGTCCATTGGTCTTCGCCTTGAGAAAATTCAAAATTCTTAAAGAAGACACCACTAATTATTAAGCTTTCACTAGATTCTGAGGCTGCTGACTCGCTAGAATCATCACAGAGTATTTTAAATACAGAGCCTTGTTTTTTTGAGTCTTTGAAAAAGTTTTCAATTTCTGATCCTGCTGAAATTAGAGCATGAGATCCTGGTCCATCTCCAGCTGATGCGGGGTCTACAATCTTAGATATAACGTATCCATCTAAATTAATATTATATTCAGTACCTAGTATTCTTCCATCAATATCTGTACTGGCAGTCGAGCTGATTGTGACCAAAGGTAAAGGTGTAGATATGCCCGGCGTTTTTATAGCATCATCTATAAATTTATCACGATGATATTTAAAATCTAAAGAAGTACTCATTTAATTATGGCACGCTAGGGTAAGGAGTGTAATGATATTGTTTTGAAAGCACTTTCCAGTTAGTGCCGTCATGAACAAAAGATGCACACTCTACCCTGTCGGTATATCCATCTCCATAGTCCGCATAAAGCTTAGTAAGTAAAGTTCCTGTAGTATTTCCATTGTATACACTTAAATAAAGATTTGCTGAATTCTCTTCGTCATTTTTAATATAAACTGTTTCTCCCTCTAATACCCCAGATGAGGTTAAGAACACATCTCTATTAGCTCCATTAGGATTGAAGTAAAAATACTTATTGGTATTCTGATTAGGGGCTCTATTTATAATAAACTCAGAAAAAAGTAAAGAATCATCGACTGCATAACCTGTGCTGTCTGAGGCATTAATTGTTACAGTATCTGTTGTAGCATCTCCTACTAAGCTTATGCCATCACCAGCACTGAAAGTAATAGTATCGGTATTTGTGTCTGCCGCAATAAGAGCTCCTCCATCAACCTGTACGTTACTAAATGCTGTATTATTATTATTTGTAGGAGTCAATTTTACAATATTATTACTAGCATCAATACCCAAAGGAGTAGCAGCTAATGTTGTGTCATTAGCAGCAGGATTGTTAATTATACCATTAACAGTTAATGTATTAGTAGCGTCGTCAAAAATAATATCGCTATCAACAGCAAACTCTCCACCTGTAGAATCAAAAAATAACATAGATCCATCAACAGGAGGGTTCGCCACAAAATCTCTTCCAGTTCCGCCTTTACTTATTCCTATAGTACCAGAAATTTTAGCAGGAGGCATGGTATTGTTGGGAATATAGCTGATAAACTGATCAGATCTAATCCTGTATAATTTTTCATCTGTAGGATACTGACCAACAACACTAAAAGATGAAGAAAAGGTAGTGGTCCAACTTGGTAGTGTCGCAAGCTTCATGTCTCCATTGACATCTAATGTAGCAGCAGCTGTGGAAGATCTGTTGATAGATAATCTATTAGTAGAATCATCCCAAACAAGAGTATTATTTGCACAATGCTGTATATCATGATCGCCACTGCTGTCAAAATTAAAAAAAGTTAAATTCTTTGCATTAGTTACACTAGGGGTGGTTGCTGTGGAAAAATTATTATTTGTCCCTCCATACTTCGTCTTTAAAGAGGCATCCGCATCACCAGGTAATCCCAAGCCTATAAATCTTTTAATACTCCCATCACTACATTTAATATATAATCTACCGTTATTAAATCCGTTAACAGAAGTTCCTAACGTATAATTATTTATGCCGATTTCGCCTTCAGATATTTCTGAGGCTGTAGGGGCTGAAGTAGTTGTTCTGTTCGTTCTCTGTAAAATTTTAGGCATAATATCCTCTTAGTTGTCTGAAGAACCACTAAATGCATCGAAACCAGTTGTTAAATCAGGTAATCTTGTCATTCTATCTAAGTTGTCGTCAAAAATTAAGAAATGACTATTTTGAACATTAGTTAATGAAGGGAAAGTTACTCCATAAGATAATTCTGGTAAGACTTGAGGGGTCGCTGTTGTTTGCCTAAAATACAGACCAGAAGCAGTAAAGTCAAATTTATTAGTTTGAGCTACTCCATTATCATATGCTATTATAAAGTTATCATCTGTTTTTTCAAGGTAAAATAAACTATCTTTATATACTCTCAAATTACCCGAAGCATCTACAGTTCTAGTAGGTGAAGTAGTATTAATACCTATTCTATCGTTTTGTGTTTCTATTAAGAATAGGTCATCTCTAACGGAACCTTTTATATTAAATAAATTAGCAACAGAATTTTTACTGTTATTAATTACAAAAGTGTTATTGCCTGTAGGAATTATGTTATTGGAATTATCTGTATATAATACTCCACTACCGCTATTCCAATATAAGCCACTGGCGGATACAAGATTCCCATCATCATAAGTAACTAGTGCATAATCTAGTAAACCAGAAGTGACATTATTAGAAACGCTTTCTATTGGATTCCAAGTGCCATAACCGTCAGAGTCTACAGCTAATATAGATCCGCTAGTAGCAGAAACGCCTAATCTAAAACTATCCGTGCTTAGGTTCGCTATTCTGCCAGAACCTTCTATATCTATTGTGTGAACTCCAGTAGGTTTAGTATTAATACCTATTTTATTGTTAGATATGAATATACCTGAAGCAGCACTATTGGAATAAATATTTATATCAGATGCTCCAAGCCCAGAATTTATAGCAATAACATCTGAAGCTATCACAATATCTTGAGTAGTAACACCTAAAACAATTGAATTATCAGTATCTAAATTAAGATTTGAGCCTATAAGAACATTGTTGTTACCTGTGGCTACAATAGACGAACCAATAAACGTATTGCCTGAGCCATCTATATCTAAATCTTGACCCAAAACCATGTTATTGTTTCCGCTAACAGAAACATTTTCACCTATAGAATAATTATTTAATCCATCACTATCGGAATTGTTTGCAATAGTAATGTTGTTGCCTGTGTTGGATACAGTATTACCTACTACTATTCCAGATTCATTAATAGATTTAAATCCTATAACGATACCTGAGTTATCGGTAACGGTATTATTATGACCGTAAATTAAGATACCATACCCTGTAGCAGTATTAGAGAATCCTTCTACAAATGTATTTGAGCCGACAATACTACTATTTTGACCAATGGCAAAATTATGATTACCACTAGCAAAACTATCTGCACCTAAAACAAATATATTATTTCCAGAGGACTGCGATGAAGAACCTATTAGTATTGAATCGCTGCCAATAAACTCACCACTTTGACTCAACATAACATTATTATTAGAGCCATTATTTATAACGTTTTTATGCCCTACTACAATATTATCATTACCACTACTAACTACAAAATTACCGATACTTATATTATCATTTTGCGAAACATGTGTATCTAAACCTATAGCTGTTCTTTGAGGACTTCCTACAATAAGATTTTTATCATCCCCTTTATAGTCCACACTAATAATAATTTCACCACTAGTGTTATTTATAGCTGTATCGAGTATTTTGGAGGTAATCTTACCGTAATTAACTCTTTGTCCATTACTGTTACGTCCAGCAAGATTAATAAATGCAGGAAGATCTCCGTCACTAGAACCACCATCAGGACTATGATATAAGGTTAAACCTACG
>Ga0209634_1003859_pt1 | contig 10016 bp, 15 predicted proteins | sample LinPmetageLP40_FD_184043 | JGI IMG/M metagenome (GOLD analysis project Ga0209634, IMG submission 184043) | Marine viral communities from the Pacific Ocean - LP-40 (SPAdes) (version 2) | ecosystem: Environmental > Aquatic > Marine > Oceanic | place: Pacific Ocean | collected 2010-08-26 | reverse complement strand
AGGTAAAACCCAAGAAACAGACGAAACCCCCAAAAGAGCCACAAAGAAAAACAAAGAGGTATTTAAATGAGGTAAAGACTTGGGGTGTGAATAGTGCAAAGTGGAAGTATGCCACTGAATGGTGTAAAGACAATGGAATGGAATTTAAGATAATGACAGAGGACGATTTAGGTATTCGTTATAAATAATCTTATGGTTGATAATTTCATACAAAGCGTTCAAGACGCTACAAAAGACGCACCAAAATCAATTAACTGGTATCGAGACAAAATACGAGAGTTTGGTAAACCAAGCGCATTAGATTTAATTAGAGATGGTAGAAGAGTAGGTAAACCATCACCATTCAATCTAAATATGTTTGTCTATGACCCTAAGTATAAGAAAACTCTACCATACTATGACACTTTCCCACTGGTCCTTCCACTGGAAAGATACAGTGATGGATTTCTGGGATTAAACTTTCATTATCTACCAATACCTCTACGGGTTAGATTGCTCGATAGACTTAATGACATACCAGAGGGAAATCAATATAGCGAGAGAGATAAACTTAAAGTTAGTTATGCACGGGCTAGCGGTATACCTATGGCAAGGGCTGTCATTAAAAGATATCTATATGGTCATTTGAAATCTCAAATTCGTGTTGTTACTCCCGAAGAATGGGTGATTGCGGTTTTATTGCCCGTGCAGAGATTTAAGAAAGCGTCCACATCTAAAGTGTATAACCAAACCAAGAAATTGTTCTAAGGATAATAAGATGGCAACAGGACTAGGTAAATTTGCAGATGCACTTGGATTTGCTCTATTAAATGATATTCTATCATCATTTAGAGGCGGAAATGCGTATGGAAGACCAAACTTATATGAGGTTCAAATTCACCCGCCCCGTGGGGCATCTCCTGCTATGGGTGGACACGACACTAGAGACATCTCTTTACGAGCAGAAACTCTCCTAATGCCCGGTAGGTCATTGGAAACTCAACTAGCGAGTGCGGGTGCTATTACTGGACCACAAAGGGAGTATGTCACACAACCATTGTTTGCAGATGAAATTAGTATGACTTTTCAATCAACAGCTGGATTGGATGAGAGGAAATTTTTTGAGCAGTGGCAACAATTGACATATAATGTAACCACATTTGATGTTGGATATTATGATGAATATGCTGGAACGATGGATATATATCTATTAGACAGAAACAACAAAAAGACATTTGGTCTTAAAATAGAGGAATGTTATCCCAAATCTATTGCAGCATTAGAATTAGCAGCTGGACCAAGCACAGAAATTATAAAGACCACAGTGGCGTGGACATTTAGGAAGTTTTCGCCACTTGATGCAGAGTCTCAACAAAGTCTTGGTGGGACACTAATTGACACACTTACAGATACAGTTGAAAGAACTTTAACAAGAAATGCTTCAGCTGTGGCGAGAAAATTATTATAAGGATGAAAAAATTATGGCGTTACCAAAACTTGACACACCAGTTTATACATTACAATTACCATCAACGGGAGAAGACATAAAATATAGACCCTTTCTTGTAAAAGAACAAAAGACTATGATGATTTTACAAGAAGGAGATAATAAAAAAGATGTATACAATGCTTTAACTACAATAGTAAAATCCTGCACATTTGACAGTATAAAGGTTGATAAACTTCCTGTATTTGATTTTGAATATATCTTTTTAAAAATTCGTTGTAAATCAGTTGGAGAAACAGCAGAACTAAACATTTTATGTCCTGATGATGATGAAACAAGAGTTCCCGTTAAAATCAATCTTGATGAAATAGATGTGCAAGTCTCAGATGATCATGTAGATACGATACAGGTGACAGATGATATCAATATAGTTTTGCGGTGGCCGACAATAAAAGATGTCTCTGATATGGATACTGATGATTTAGTTGAGAACACGATGAAATTATTGGAAAAGTGCATTACAGAAATTACTGATGGTGATAAGGTACACAAAAGAGTAGACTTCAATAACAAGGAGTTAACTGAATTTGTTGATAGTCTACCAACTGACACTTTTGAAGAAATCGGTAAATTCTTTGATACTATGCCCAAACTTCGTGAAATAATAAAAGTGAAAAATCCTAATACAAAAGTAGAAAGTGAAGTTACCGTGGAGGGAATAGACAATTTTTTCTAATAGCCCTCTCACACATATCAGTTAGGTCTTACTATGAAATGAATTTTTCATTGATGCAACATCATAAATATAGTCTAACAGAACTTGAAAATATGATGCCGTGGGAGAGGGACATATATATCGGTTTACTAATAAATCATATCAAGGATGAAGAGGAAAAATTAAGGAAAGAGAATAATACAAGGAGCTAATATCGTGGTTCAAAAGAAATTACAATCAGAATCGCAATATAATGAATATGATTTGGATGGAGATGGTGTAGTGAGTGACAAAGAACTTGAAGTTGTTCAGAAAATACACGAAGCAGAAAATGCTGATCAGAAAGCAGATGCTCAAAGACGCATGGCTTGGATATCTATGGCGGCAATGATTATATTTACCGTCATCGTCATGATTCCAGGCTTCATTCCAGAAACTAGACTTAAATTACTGGGTGATTTGTCTGCATTATTCTATATCGGTATGGCCGGTGTGGTGGGTGCGTATATGGGCATGACCGCATATATGAGCAGAAAGTAGATAGGATAGAATTATGGCAACTCCAGAGGAAAGGTCAGCGGCGGCATCAGAACAGATGAGCGTTGCTATGGCAAATCTTGTTAAAACTCTTACAGCGCAGCAAGCTGCTGCCGATAAAAAAGCGAGAGATGAAGAGAAAAGAGAAGCAGCCCTAAAAGAAACCACTGATATGATGGCGGAAGCGTTGAGGGAGAATACAAAATTTGATGAAGATGCAGCGAAAGAGGAAAAGAAAAAAGTAGTAGAAAGAAAACTTCTTGGACAGTCAGAAAAGCAATACGAGGCAACTCTTGCACAAAGAAAAGTAGCTGAAGATGCTAAAAAGAAACTAGATGACATGAAGGGAATTTTAGGTGATAGCGCAGAGAGCAATGAAAAATACCAAAAAGCTAAAGCAAAATTCGATAAAGAAGAAGCAAAGACAAAAAAACTTGAAGGTCGTAGAAATTTACTTTCAAGATTCAAAGAAACTAGAGATAAAGAAACAACTGGCGCAGCAGTAAAAGAACTTGGTGGAACTGCTCTAAAAGGTATCGGAAAAACCTTTAAAAAAATTGGTGGATTTTTAGGTCAATTTTCAAAAATATTCTCAATACTCGTAATCCCAGCACTTGTATTACTTGTTAATAGTCCTGCCTGGGGTATGCTTAAAGAAGGTATAAAAAACCTCATAGACTATCTAAGTTCAGATGATAATTTCTTATTTGGTAAAAACGGAATCATAAAAAAATTAAGAGATAAATTTGGGGATTTGAATGTAGGTATCGCTGGGGTTCTAGGTTTGCTTACACTGAAGTTTCTTGGTTTTAGTGGATTAAAAGCAGCATTTTTGAGCCTTAAATTTGTTGTAACTAAAGCTCTAATTCCAATTGTAATAGCAATAAAAGGTGCATTCATTGCTGTTCTTGGCACTCTTACGACTTTTTTTGGTATCGGTGCGGCACCACTTATTGCCATCGTTGCTGCTATAGCAGCAGTGGGTTATATGTTATACGATACTTTTAAAGAGGTAAAGAAAAAATTTCTTGAAGGTGCGGGTGTAGGAGAGTTGATACAAACTGCTATTGTCCAATTTGTTGGTGCATTTGGAAAGATACTTGATTTTGCAAAAAATTTACTTGCTGATGTCTTGGAGTTTTTTGGTTTTGAGGATATAGCAAAGTCATTCAGAGAGTTTAGTTTTGAAAAAGTTATTGAGGATGCATTGAATGCGGTGTTTGATTTCTTTAAAAAGATATTTGATTTTAAGAATATACTTCGTGCAGTGCTGCCTGATCCCAAAGGTGCGCTTGGCATGCTTATTCCAGAAGGAGTGTATGCAGCGGCCGGGATTAATAAAGAAACAGGTGAAAACTTATTGACGCCAGAACAGGAAAAGATTAAAAAAGAAGAAGATGAAGCTCAAAGGAAAAAGACCTCAAAAATAAGAAAATTAGAAGACCAAAAAATCTCAGTCGAAAGAATTAAAGCACAAAAACGGAGAGTTGCAAAGTTTCAAACAGATGTTGATGACCCTGATTCAAATTTAATTTTTAAAGAAACTGCAGAAGACCAAGCGGCAGATAGAAAAAAATTACTTAAAGCAAAAGAACAACTTGAACTCATGGAAGAAACGCAAGCCGCTCTTGAGGGAGAAATAGCAAAAGCAAAAGCAGCACCAATTAACATTAGTGCGCCAACCGTAAATACTGTTAATGAAGCACCCAAGACAGAAAATAATGTAAATCAATCGATAGCGCAGAGGGCATTTGGCTCAACAGGTGCTCTTGCAGGGGGCATGGGTTATATGGCAAGCGGCATAGGCGAATGAGAAAAACCCCCACATTTCTGTGGGGGTTCTCTGTGTTACTCTTCTGCGAGTTTCTCAAAGTATGACATTGCGTCATCATCAACCTCTACGGTAGGGGCTGGTTCTGGTTTAGTGTCAACCTTGATTGTTGAACTTGGTTCATCTTCCATCAAAGTCTGAACTGTGGTATTAGCAACGACAGTGCCAGACAGAACCGCATCCAGACGAGTCTTCAACTCATCATAGGACTTGAAGTTAGTGGGAGATGTGAAGTCAGCAAGAGAATATTGCTTACCATATATTCCCTCTAGTGCATCGTCATCGCCTTCAAGTAGTGCAGATTTATTATCGAACGATGACAGGTCATAGTTCCAATATCCATCTACCTTACGCAACTTCAGTTTGAAGTTTGCACCTTCCCAAAAATCAAAAGGGTTGACAGGTTCAGCGTCAGGAAACGGAGGCTGCATTGCTTCCATCACCTTATCAAAAATCTTCTTACCAAAACGGTATAGAAAAACTTTACCCTCATTTTCTGGATTTGATGCATCACTCACAACATAAATGTTAGAGTAATATTGCAGCTTACGCTTCTGCTTACGAGCAATCTCTTTATCTGACTCGATACCAGAGTTCCAGAGTTTAGAGTTATACTCCGATACAGGATCGTTGTTGCCGAGAGTAGTCAATGAGTTCTCAATAAACCACTGACCAGTTGGACCTTGGAAAGCATGGTTCCAAAGTTTTACCCAAGGAAGGTCTTCACCCTTTGGTGCGGGCAGGAAACGAATGACGGCATAACCATTGCCGGTCTTATCCATCGTAGGTTTCCAAAGACGTTCATCAACGTAAGACTTCTTTTCTAGGGGGGCAGATTCTTTCTGGGCAGCACCCAATAGTGAATCCAAACTATTCTGTTTCTTCAATGCAGCAAACGACATTGTATTCTCCTTATGTTTAAATATGTTTCGTATGTTAAAGTATGTTTAAATGTATCATTATGTAATAGTAAATGTCAATACTCCTTTATTTATAATCTTCCAATAATAGCTCTTTACAGAACTCTTCTTTTGACAAGTGCGTTACATTGGAATGGTAGTCTTGCACTGTCGAACCATGCCAACTCTTAGTGCCTTTTATTTTGCAGTCTACCCAGTGAAATTTTCTACTCTTATACTTGTCAAAAATCTCACTCATTTGGTTCATCCAGTTGACAGGATTGAACCCTTTCGCATCTGCGGGCAAATAGTTGTCTGTCCCTTTGTATATGTTATTGAGTGATTCATTGTATGTGCTCAAATCAAACCCCAACATATAAATGTCTTCTGCATCCTGTTCGTGACATGCCAGTAATAAAGCCATATTACCAGCTGATAGATTAGGATTGCCTACATCTTTAATGTTGTCATTCTCATTCACATAGGTGATCCAAATACCAACATCTTTTTCCATCTTGAGTTTAAGGTCATCCATGTCTAGACTTGGATGCATCTTCATCATATATTCAACAGTCTCATGAACCGTTGCAGGGTCTTTGCCAGATATAACACATTGATCAGTTTTATTCTCACTCCTATGAATAAATGCATCTGGTATATCAAATCCCATGAGCATCATATCAGCAACCTCTGATGGAACAATACTCCAGTTTGAGAAATAACACTTTCCCGTGTACCCAGAGTCATATATTTCCTGTTGCATTGCATAGTCCATAGCAACAAGACTATCTGGCATTGCGTCACGGTAAACGGCATTGCAGCCCCATGTCTTCACATCGTCCCATTTAGTATCTGGGTTATACCAAGACCGAGACTCACCGTTTCCCATGACAACAGCTTTACTCATGACCGTAGAGCGTCCCAACTTGCGGGAAACAATTCCTCTGATAATTTATCAATACGGTCAGCAATCATCTGTGTCTCTACCTGTGCATCTGGTTTACACCGCAGATTGCATACACGGGCAAACGCATACAGTGTGCCACTCCAATACCATTCAGTCATCATTGACTGTGGAAGAACAATACGAGCCTGTTCTGGACATACGCCTCTTCTCAAGAGCTGTTCATATGTCCACTTTGATTTACGCAAAATCTGATCATAATCATCAACCATAGAACGGCCGCATCCAGCGGGGGGATTAATATCAATCTCAATGTCAGAAGAACCTTGTTTTTTATCATCAGCTTTTCCTCGCCAAATTAACGGCGTGTAAAACTCTGGCTCCTCATCAACATATCGCCTTGACACCTCATTCCATGTCAAACCAATCTGATGCTTGACTAACTGTCTTGCGACAAACACAGGTGCTTTGATATGAAACTGCAAAGATGCATGACCAAAGGGACTCCAATGATTATGCTTTGCGAGATAGTTAATCAGTTTGGTGTCCTTATCATCATCAAAATTTTCATGCACCTTTGCAAAAGAAACACGGGCAGCATTGACTACCGACAAATCACTTCCCATACTATCGACTAATGTAACATCCATCACTTCAATAAATCCTCATGTTTTGCTTGTTTTTCTCTTCTTATGTTATTTAACTCTGCTCCAGTTTCTTTCTCTTTGAAAATATTATCTATCCATTTTCTAAACCATCTAAACATAATCACTCCTTTAAAAAATGGTGCCGGCGGTAAGATTTGAACTCACGACCTGCTGATTACAAATCAGCTGCTCTACCAACTGAGCTACACCGGCACACATCCCTGATATCCTACCGTCGATTACGGCGAGGACGAAACCCTGACGGGCGTTGAGTTGCGAGAGTTTTTACTCGCTCCTTCAACTCCTCGTTGGCTTTGACCAACTCGGCATTATCAAAACCAAGCACTTTAACTTGGTTTTCCAGTTCTTTTACCTTGGAGGCAAAAAAACCTTCTTCACGAATGGCCGGGTTGCCATCCAGATGCATTGTTACTTCCATTTGAAGTCTCCATTGCAAGAGTTGCTGCCATCAGTCCTGACAGTTGAACATAATCTAATATTATCATAACACATTGTATAATGTCAAGTTCCTATATAGGTAATTTTGCTTGTCTTGGTAAAAAATTTAACTCTCTGGCATCGGCCTCAATTTTTTCTTTGAGTGCTTTTGAGATTAGGGGAGAGATGCCTTCTAACTCTAGTCCTTCTTTTTCGCAATACCAGAGAACAGCATCCATGTGAGAGATTTTCTTTTCTTTAACTATATTTTCAATATTCATACAAAATGTCTTTGGTGAGTTTAATAACATATTTCATCCTAAAAAAAGTTTGGGGGCTAACCGTAGACCCCCACGGATGTATTACGGCATCACCCGTTAGACATTACGCTGTGCGTAGTGCCTTGTAACCAGCTGCGATAACCGCACGACTTGCAGTACCGAGGCTATACTTATTGTATACCGTCTTCTCACCACCAAAAAGGCTTGTGCGTTTATTTAGATAAACAGGATATCCCTGCATACGCAACGAACTAATAAGTGCCCGAACATTCTTGACACCATAGCGAGATGCAATCTGCTTTGCCGTAAGTTCTGCTCCACCTTTAAGTGCCGAGATGACTTTTTCGGATTTAGATATTTTAGTTTTAGTAGCCATAATATAATTTCTCCTTATTCATGACAATTTCAAAATGGTGGAGCATGTAGGAATCGAACCTACGACCCCCTGCTTGCAAAGCAGGCGCTCTCCCAACTGAGCTAATGCCCCACTTAAAGTGGTAGGTTATTCTGTTGCCAAGGAACCTACCGAAACTCCGAACACTTACTGCTTACGCAGCAAGAGCCATAGGTGCAAAATTATCGTTTGCATTTACTGTAATAACCTATAAGGTGGTCAATCCACAATTCTCCACTTCTCTAATTAACACCTGTCGAACCTATTTCGCCCCCATCAAAAGAAGACTAGATATATTATCCCGGCAAGCAAGGTTATGTCTGCACATATACTCCAAACGATATATGCTCTAAACATCCACTTACTTACCCTTTGTACTAGAGGGTTCCTCATCTTGACCCCCTATCAATACCTGTTCCACTATAATCTCCTTTTGGTGGAGGCGGGGGGTATTGCACCCCCGTCCAGTATGTCTTTCAATCTGTTTCATCAAACTGTATTATATTTATACCATGCGGGAATATATTTGTCAAGGACTAAATTGAGGTTTCTTCAGATTTTTTTTCTGATACAAATTTACCAGTTGCAAGCACCCAACCTAGAGAATCTTGATCTGCATTACCAACTCCCAAAACAACACTTGCTCTTCCGGCATGGTCTTTATAGTGGACTAATGCTCTCTGCACTAGAAACCGCATAGACCCTTCAAAACTTATACACACACCCATCATAATTGATTGGCTCATTGTCATTAAGACAAGTTCTTCAGACTTGACATCTGCATGAACGATTTCCAAAATTGATTTTTCATCTTTACAAACAAGTCCCACTGAGATTAAGTCGCCAGCCGTCCACTCTCTACTGTTATCTGCTGTAGCACTAGGAACGCAAACCAAACTGATAAATACGCTTATGAGGGCTATCATTAGATACTTCATTTTTCTCTCTCCATTCATTGATGGTTTCGATGAGAGGCTCAATATAATCATGTTTTTGTTTTATAAATTCTTGAACGGTTCCGTCTTCTGTGACCACAAGAATCACTACTTGTTCTACGATTATGCCGGTTCTCTCACCAAACATTTCTGCGTAGGCCGACCCTTGAATGTAGTAGTTTTCATTCCATGCATCAATACGTTCTTTAGTTGACGTTTTGAAGTCGATAATTGATAACTTACCTTTGTAGTCAGCAATGCAATCAACTCGGCCTGCTACTTTATATTTATCACTGTAGAGTCCTGCTTCTTGTGCATATATGTGGTCAATGTGACACAGTGCTTGTTCCCTAAAAACCTTAAACAAAGCATATGGTAGAAAATGTTTCTTGTGCTTATCCCACTTATCAGGCCATTCAAGATGCACATTGTTTAGATAGTCCTCACACATGTGATGAACTTTTGTGCCTCTTGCAGCAGCAGTTCTTGCAATGTGATTTGCAACATCTTCACCAACACGCTTACGCCACTCAAACAGTCCTTTTTTATTACGGACTGATAGAACAGTAGTGATGGATGGATACTTGTTACCTTCTGGTGTTTCGTATAGACGAACACCGTCAGTGGTCTTTGCCTTAATCTCTGGTAGAGAAACGGGATTGTGTTTGAATATTTCAGATTTCATTATGCTAATGCTCTAACTCTTTCTACTAATCTGTCTGCTCGATTAGTCACTTGACGATACCATGTGGAATCAACCATCTCATCTGCGGCGGCATTCCAATCACGGGAATCCACACCACGCTTCATACCCTTGAATTTACTCAAACGAGTGCGGCCCATGTTGAACATCATATTTGCAATTACTTGTTGAGCTTCTTCCGGCAAATCATCGAAGTCTGGATAAAGGATGTTGCAGTCTGACAAGACGCTTTGGACATCCGACTCGAAGGCTTCAACAACTCTATCGGCAGAGACAGATGTTCCGACCGATTGACCGTGCTCGGCG
>Ga0209634_1003858_pt1 | contig 10016 bp, 7 predicted proteins | sample LinPmetageLP40_FD_184043 | JGI IMG/M metagenome (GOLD analysis project Ga0209634, IMG submission 184043) | Marine viral communities from the Pacific Ocean - LP-40 (SPAdes) (version 2) | ecosystem: Environmental > Aquatic > Marine > Oceanic | place: Pacific Ocean | collected 2010-08-26 | reverse complement strand
TGTCCCTGGGGAGGAAGATCGGTCTGGCTCTGAGGAACAATAAGTTCACAATGAAGACGAAGATTTGATAGTTCATAGAAAGCATCAGTAAGTCCAGCAGTGCTTCCATTTTGGGCATATAGTACCTGTGAATCTGGAGCCAGATTTAGAGATATTTCACAACCACCAAGGGAATTAGCTGAAAGGGGAATCATGTTCCCAGAACTTAGGAATCCTGTAGGAATATTTAGACAAAACCTAGAACCATGTTCAGTAGCCGGGAAATCTACAAGGCCACGTTTCTGTGTTTCATAATTAGGTAAAGCACAGCCAAGAGTATTTCCATGTGTAAACTTATCAGACTTAGAATTAATCTGAGGAAGGTATGAAGCAAGGAAACGTCCATAATGATTTACAGATTCAATAACCTGTCTTGACCTCTGGGAAGTTATAGTGATTTTTTCAAAAATAGAATAAATAGCAAGCTTTTCATCAATACCAAGTTGGTCGGCAGTAGTCGGCTTAGTTTTGTTGGAATCCTTGAAAAAGGAAATGTCCCCACTGATACGGACAGAACCTGCATCAAGTAAATGAGGCTGTGTACCAATTAAAAAGTTAACAATTGGATTACCTTGTTTATACGATATTTTTTGGGTAGAATTAATATTAGACGGCTGGATCTCGTTGTAAATAATGCTCATTTTTATAATACTTAATATATATTATTTTATATGATATTATTTTAAAAACATTAATAATAAGAAATAATTTAAGCAAAGCATACTTCGTTAAACTTCCATTTGAATACTATCAGCTCGGATACTGATACGACGAATATGGTATACAAAATTACACCAGAGAACGTCCTTCTCAGGAGGATTGGTAGTGTCCTGATAATATACATTAAGTCTTGTGTCTTTGCCTCTCATGTCATAGACTCCTTCTGAACCGAGTGAAAGGGCACGACCAATACAGAAATTATCTTGAAATCGTGTCATTTGAAGAGCAGGCATTCCAGCACTAAAGAGTGCCTTATCTAGTTCCAAAATTGGAATAGCATCAATGGACGTTTTACTAGATATTTTTTCTGTCTTTACATTCAAGCTAGGTTGGTTACGGCCATCATAGAAAAAGAAGTATTCCGTGAGTCTGTTGGAAATACCAGCAATACCAGACTGAGTAGACAATACAGTAGAATCTCTTGAATCCGAATGAATTAGATAAGTTCCTGAGCCCGAGATCTGATCTTTAGTTGAATATACAGTAGCATCAGTAGGTACACAAATAATAGACTTAGCCCTACTATGATTGGCCGGGATTCCAATATTAGCAACACGATCCCCTTTAAGCTGTGAGTAATTATATACTTGGGCAGAAAGGAAATCATAAACCATCATTTTACCCATTCTCATTTCCGACATGGTTTCTGCTTTGGCCTTAGCTCCTAAATCAATTTTATTTAATACTAATTCACAATTTGACATGGAATAGGTGGGATTGTATGTTGCAGCACTCATGACACTTGTTGAATACATGAAATAATTTGAAGCATTGGGCATAGCAGTGCCCGGAGAGGTTGAAGCATTAAATGTAACTTTAATTCGTTTATTAACTCCAGAACCATCTGTTTCAATCTTTTGAATTACAGGCTTAGGTGTCATAACAACTTCCACACCATGATTAGCCGAAAAGCCTACTTCTTCACCTACAACCAAAGGAAAATTGCTAACTTCAAAATTGTTGTTGTCCGGTTTTACAAAGATTACCTGCTGTGTTGAAGCATTAGGCCATGTGGTTGAACCATTGATTCCATAGAGCATTGGGTTAGATTTAAGTCTACGAGAATAAGAAACAGTATCTAACTGACGGAATACTCTACGATTTTCACTTGTAAGGATAGTTACAAATAAACCATTCATAAGCCCAACAGGGACAATTTTATCATTTTGAAAAATACCAGTATGAAGAGGCAATTTTAATTTACATTGAACATAACGATTGGAATTAGTAAACTTAGTAGTCTCCGGGTCAGCAGTTACCTTCTGATAATATGGTGTATATTTATGATTTGAAAGAGTAGTTCTTGAAGTACCACGGGTGCCTCGAGCATCCGGAGTCCAAATGCCGGCACCTTCATTTAATGCACGGAGATCCTTTAAAGTTGGATTAGAATGATAAGCATACTTAGTTGCTACATGGACTGGGTAGTGTCTAAGTTCTTCCAAAAGTTCCGTCTTGTCCCCGGAATGGATTCTAATAGTATCCAGTAAAACCTGCCCACCAATTAGTTCATCTAACTGAAGACGAGTCTGAGAAGCATTATCAGGCTGGGAGATAGTAAGATCAAATTGAAGATAAGATTTCTTAGGATTAAAGTTTTCAATATTAGGAGGAATATAAAACTCAATTAATTTTTGGGCATCATAGCTTAATCCATTTTGAGAAGGAATAGCAACATAACTTTCATCAAGTGGGATTTTGTTGTCAGCAACGAAAAATCCAGTAGTATCAGACATATTTTATAATAAGTAAAATATAAAAAAATAAATAAAAAAATAATAATAAAAAATCATGTTAAGATGTACGTCCTCCAGCAAAACTTCCAGCTAGAGTATTTTGAGCAAATACAGTATTATCTGGAGTCACTGTAGCTGGAGTTTCGGCTTTTTTATCAGCTGCAACCTTGTCAGCTGTATCCTCAGCATCTCCTACGGCCCCAGCAATACCAGATAAAGCCTGTATACCAGTACCTAGGACCCCAGCCAATTGAAAGCCCGGAATCAATCCAATCATGTCAAGAGCTGTTCCTCCTATTGTTCCAATGTTAGATATTTTTTCAGCTAAATTATCACCAGCAATCAATCCTTTGCCTTCCTTAAAACTTTCATAGTCGGCAGCAAGATCTAACCCAGAAGAAGCAAGACCACCAGCAATACCTATTCCCTTACCTACAACTCCGGCAACTTTTCCACCCAAAGAAGCTTCCTCTTCCAGCGCATCAGCGCCTCCGACTCCTTTAGCTACTTTTTGGAGTTCGGAATCTCCACTTTCCTCGGCAATACCTTCAGCAGTATAATCCCTTTGAGTATTTGCTCCCATTTTTTGTGCTTTATCTTGTAAATCCTGCTGCGTGGCTGCTACTTCACTAAATCCCCCAGCTCCTGCTGAACTTGGTTTGATTGATTTTTGGTATGAATCATAAGCAAGTTTAAAATTACCAGTTGCAGTGGTTTCCTGTATTGAGTCTTTAATTCCTTTAAAAACACCAGCAGTCTTATCTGTACCTTCCTGTGTTTTAGCTGTTTTACTATCTTTTGTAGCTTTATCTTCAGCTATTTTATTATTAATAGCAATTTGTGTATTCATCCGAGTTACATTATCATTTAGCATATTACCTTGACTAATAGCCTGGCCCATGTTGTAACTGTCAAAACCCATATTTATATACTATAAAATAAATTAATTTAAATCAGTTTTTTCTAATTCTTTTTGTTCTTTAACTTCATCTTGTAATGAAATATCTTTCCCTCCTGTGGCTACAAGCTTTTTAAAATTATGATACAATAAAGGAGGATTACAGAGTTTCATGTAACAAAAATCATATTTTTTTGGTGTACATTGTTTGTATAATTTCATCCAGTTTTTAGGTGAACCGTATAAATCTCCGTACTCCTCTGAAATCGCTGTCAGCTCACGGATATTTGGGAACGGACTACCACAAATGATGGATGTGCAATTAGCCCTTATAATTGGATCTACAGAACCCCTGAACTTTTGAACACTTATAACTAATAATTTAATACCATAATGACGACTTCTTGTAACAAGATTGGCTATGTTACTATCTAACAATCCAACACAATCATCTAATACTAAAGCTATTTCCTTTGTTGGATCATCATCTCCTTTGGCTTGTTGTCGTGATATTATTCCTTGAATTAATTCAGGAGAATATTGATCATAACATTCAAATCTTTTTTTCATGAATCTGCTTGTAGAGTCCATGTTAATAGTGGGACTAATTACCACCACACCACCTGGGAAGAAATCTTGACCATAGAAATTATCATTTAAAAAAAGTGAAGAAATAATTGTACTTTTTCCCGTCTGTCTCGGACTTATCATGAGAAGACATTCTCCTGCTCCTTTAACTCCTACACCTACATCAGGTAAATGAGGATGATGTTTTTTTGCTGTTCCATCATTTTCAGCTTTAATGGGAATAATTTCAGGGAAATCCATTTTATATATACTTTACATTATTATTTTATATTTTTAATTTTCAATTCTATTTACAGCAACTTCATATATTTCTGGATCCATTTCAATCCCTATAAAGTTTCTATTCATATTTTTACATGCTATACCTGTAGAGCCACTACCCATTGTTGGATCAAGAACAACGTCTCCTTCTTTAGAATAATACTTTAATATCCATTCCATTAATGCAACTGGTTTCTCAGTAGAATGTTTACCTCTTGTTGATTTTATTTCTAACATACTATTTGGTAAAGGTGGGTCATATAGCGGTTGTCCGTTTGCTCCTTTAAATTGAGCATTTCCAGTTTCATTTAATTTTCCATTTTTAACTCTTGAAGTATAATCATAAACATCTTCTTTAACAATTGAAACGGGGAGTGGTGGGTCATAAATACTTTCTCCGTTTTTTTGTTGATTATTATGATGATGTAAACATTCTCCATATGCTGTTGTGTGTTTATCTTTTCTTATATCTTCTTTAACAACTGATACAGGTAATGGTGGATCATAATGTGTTTCGGCTTTCAATAAACCATTACGAGATACTTTACTATACAATCCTCCTTTATTTTTATATTTTTCATCTAATTCTTCTTTACCTTCTTTCAAAAACTTATGAGTATGACTACTTAAATCATAAAAAGGTAATTTTTCATAAAATACATATATCATCTCATGCTTTCTCATAGGCATTTTTTTAGCACTTAAGAAACCAGCCGGGGCCGACTTGACCCAGACAATGTCATATCTAAAATGACATTTCTTAGGTGCTGAATTAATTAATGATACACCAAACTTTGTAGTTGTTGTCATGAAGATAGGTGTGTTTAATTTCTTAATCCTCATTACTTCAATCCAAAACTTATTTAAATCAATACAACAATCCCACTTGCAGCTCGTCTGCCCATAAGGTAAATCACAGAATATTAAATCAATAGAATTATCATCTATTGATTTCATTTCTTCTAAACAATCACCATGTAATAAAATACTCATTTATAATATAAATATATAAAAAAATTCATTTTAATCCGTAAATATTCTTAGCAAAGAAGCCATTGTCCCCGTAGTATGACTTTGCCGGATAAATAGCCTTTCTTATTTCCTCTTGTGCCTTTGCTTTTTCAATAGCTTCATCTCTTTCTGCTTTCTTTTTTTCCTTTCTCCTTTGTCTCATGATTTCATTTTTTTCTAGTGCTTCTGCAATAGCCTTTTCAATTATTGTAGGATCTATATCGGCAGTGGGCCTTGGTTTAGGTACATCATTTACAATGTCTTCTAATTCTTTTTTTTTAGTGGCCTTTTGCTTTACATTTGCCTGTGTTTCTAATTCTTTTAATTCTTTCCTTTCTAAGGCCTTTTGTTTCTTCGAAGCCATAGCCTTTTCTCGTGCTAGTTTTAATTTTGCCTTATGTTCTTCAGACATAGGCTTTCTTTTTTTCTTCTCGGGCTTTACTGGTTGTACTACAGGTTCAGGCTCCTTCTTTTCTGCAGGGGCCGTAGCCTTCACAAAAATGTCATCAGTGTTTATATTTTCCCTGATGACTTCTATCTCTTCTTCCTCATCATCCGAAGGAGGAGGAGTTTCAATAATTAAATCGGGATCACTGATTATACTAGGGAAAGGATTCGGCATTTTATTATATTATACTTTATATTTTTTTATAAAATATATTAAAATTATTAAAATTATTAGAAAACTAAATGTTTACTTTTTCTGGCGGATATGAAGACAAATAACAGTAGAACCAACAACAGATTTAGCATATCGTTCCCTTTTGTCTACTATGTCAATAGAGAAATCCGAAACTTGGATATCATGTGCATTATTCAAGTCAAGATAGGTTTTCTCACCAGGTTCAAAAAATAATCCCCCAGTCTCATTACCACTATTATCAAACCGGGGACAATGATAAATTATTTTTGATTCATTACCAGTAGCTCCATTTGTACTTCTCTGTGTTAGACTATTAAGTCTAACAAATATAGATTCATTTGAAATTAATTTTGGAACTGAGTTAGATGAAAATGTAACGGCTGATCCATTTGTAGTTGTGGGAGTATCTAGAACACTAATGCCCTTGAATCCCAACACATCTTGCATATTTGCTCCAAGGGTCAGGCCATAGTCAGCACTTTGTGATAGAATAGGTACAACATCATAGGCTATTTTTCCCCCAGAGGTTTTTACAAATGAATGGACTGTTTCATCGTCCATATCATTATATATTCTACAATCTACAATAGATAAATAATTAGTTCGTCTTAAATTAATAAGTGTAGTATACCAATCATAATTTATTGTTCTTTGATTAAAAAATAATTGATTAGACTTATTAGGATCAATTCCATCATAATTAAAACCGGGAAGAACACGGGCATCATAACTATGGATTTGAAGATATTGATCCTTTGCTTCATCAGTTCTTTGAGCATCTCCAATTTCAAACTTTCCGTATAAATATGAATTACTTTGACATACTGGTTTAAAGTAAGAGTTTTTATTTGAACCATCAGCTTTAAAATAATCAGGAGAACATATCTTTGTAACTACACTATTTGTTCCCTTTGTCATGGTTACTTCTACGGCTTCCCCATCAATAGTAAACTTAATGTGATCAAATCCAGAACCATTGCTTGTTAAATTGTATGCTCCTCCAGTAATTGGAGCCCCTGAGCCATTCCAATATTCTACCTCGTCCATACGAATACCACCTCCTGTTTCATCTGTTGGATCTTTGACGGCATGGTATAGTTTCAATAAGAACTGACCACCACTGATTGCTGGTTGTTTTTCAGCTCGGGCCACATAATCATAGAATCCCATTCCGTTCGGTTTCCAATAAGAAGGAGCCCGAAAATCCCGAGAAACTACAGAGCCATCGGATGCCGTGTGTACGGCATCATGATTACAATATCTACTTAAACCAACAGACCATTCTGAAGCATTTTTATAGTTAATCTGCATGTTGCCTTGACAACAGCTTAAAGGATTTGATTTTATTTGAGCAAATGCTCTTTTATTAGATTCAGTATTACTACCAGAGATTTTCACAAATCTATGATTGCTTCCCTTATACTCCCAACCTTGGGAAGTAGCCGTTCCAGGTACAAAATCATTTCTAGCATCAAAGGAAGCATTATAAGAACTGTTTTGAGTAGGCTTTGTGTCAGTTCCCGAAGCACTACCAAACTTATCATAAGTTAAATTATATCCTTCAAAGGATGTTCCAGTCGTTCTTTTAACAGAGGCATTTGCTTTTCCTTGCATGTCTGGATGATAGATTCCTGTGTTCATTTTTGGAATCAAAGCATTAGAAACATAGTCATCTGTATTGTATTCTCCGAAAGGATCAACACGGATAAGGCCTGCAAAACGAGGTGAATGAGAGATAGGAAAATCATCTGTTATTTTTTCCCCTATATATTGATACATGGTTGAATTAAACCTTCCTACAGAAAATAATCCGTCTTTATTCATTTTTACACTTTGTAATGCTACTTCACTATTCTTCGGAATTACAAGAGGAGTCTGTAAATTATTAGTAAATGAGAATGCTCTGTCAAGTCCAATAGGAAGAGTGTCTACATTGTCAGAAGCTTCAAATTGAGTATTGGAGAGAACCACTAATGACATATTTTATAATAAGTCAAACATAAAAAAAATATTAATAATATTATAATAAAAAAGGATGCCTCATAAAAAAGCTTCAGATAAGATTCCTGTGTATGATCCAAATGAATGTTACACATTAACCAAAAAAATGGAAAAAGATAAAGAAGTACGACCTGCTGATGTCTTTGAAGGATACAAAGCTCCTGTCAAAGGAAAAAAGAAATGTCCTAAGGGCCACAAGGTTTGTAAATGTGGTAAGAAAAAAGGTAAGGCTTCGAAACCAGTGCCCAAAGGATCACATAGAATGCCTGATGGAAGTATAATGAAAGACTCTGATATGCCTAAAAAGAAAAAGAAATATTAATGATTCCATGTTAATCTTCCTCTGCTGCATTGCTATTGATAACAAGACCAGCCCAACCTCTAATTAATTTATTATTACTATCCTTAAAAGATTTTGTGTAACACCCACATGATTCTAAATAAGTTTTGAACTTTTGAGGAGACATGTTTAATCCATTTTTTTTAACAAGATATTTTATTTGTTTTGAAGATACATTATCATCATACGTAACTTCTAAATCTGTTTTTACTGCTTCCCCTTCTTGTACACTATAAGTCTCATATTTATTTCCAACAAAATAAAACATCTCTTTAAAAAGTTGTTCTTCTGTTTCTCCTTCTTTGAAGTCCTTTGAGTCTTGTTTCATACATTCAGGGATAGGTAATCTTTTATCATAAGAATCAAAAATAACATTCATAAATGCTCTTATGACATCTGGCTTACGACACCATGCCTTAATATCATCATTTTTTAATTGATAAGAACATATAATCTCTGTTAAGGGATTGCCTTCCCCATCTCTTTTAATTATTGTATCTTCTACACCATTTTCTGTAATAGTAGTTGTCAAAGGTCTTGAAATATTTGTGCCTAATCTTTCATCATCTGATGCTACAAACTTAGAAGGGAACTTATAAAAAAAAGATGTTTCTTTTGCATCAGCTGGTTCAATGGGTGGTAGATCATTTAAAAACATAAATGGCTTGGCTTGTACTTTAAAATTAATTTCATCCTTATGATTTGAACGGGCTTCAATCTTATCCCCGCCGGATGCTAGTTTTTTTAATGTATTACCATTTATTTTATTTTTATTTTCAGAATCTCTTGTAATTTCATTTGTTAATAATAATCTTTTATGCTCAAAAGGTAGTAACCATGATAGTGCCTTTGATGATTCTCCTGAATTATTTTTGAATAAAAAGTTTTCTCCGTTTGTAGTTCTTACATAGTCTCCAAAGGCATTTTCAAGTAATCCAACTAATACACCTTTCCCACAATCTCGTTCACCCATACAAGCAATCCAGTTTTTATCTTCTATATGCCCTGCAAGTCCTCTGGCCAAATTATTTAACCAACTATTCATCAATTCAACATTTCCTCCAAATATAGGTAAAAAGATTTTATCCATTACTTCTTGTTTTTCTTCTGGCTTCGAAGGTTCATAATCTTTATTAATTTTAATGGCTGTATAAATACTATTATCATAAGGGACTAATTTTTTTTCTTTAAAGTCCCATACTCCATTTTTAAAACACAATAAACCTAAATTACTATCAAACAATTTATCACAAAATTGCTCGTCTTCAAATGGTGTTGTGTACGTCAAAATATTCATACAACCTTTAGCCATCTTTGAATAGTGTTTTAGAGTGTCTTTAGCCATAATAAACAAGTCCATGTTGCCTATTCTATTTTTTAATTCTTGTTTGATTGCCTTATCATCAAAGGTCCATACATCATTTATTTTCATAAATACTCTGTTATGACATTTGATATAATCATCCTTTAATGAATCAGAAACAATGTCACCTCCTTCCTTATCATTAGTAATTATTTTTATTTGATTTAATTCAGGCACGAGCTCAAAGGGTTTTATTTTTAATGTAACTTTAATTCCTGTTTTGTCAAAGATTTCATTATGAAGTCCCTTTATGATTTTATCATATTCACTATCTTTGAATTGTTTTTGAAGATGTAGGCCGTCATGTATTAGTGCCCCTACATTATATTTATTATCTTTTAACCATTCATACATAGTTAAAATCATTTTACATTCTATTGTCTGAATAAAATAAGACAATGCTGTACCTTGAATAT
>Ga0209634_1003856_pt1 | contig 10017 bp, 13 predicted proteins | sample LinPmetageLP40_FD_184043 | JGI IMG/M metagenome (GOLD analysis project Ga0209634, IMG submission 184043) | Marine viral communities from the Pacific Ocean - LP-40 (SPAdes) (version 2) | ecosystem: Environmental > Aquatic > Marine > Oceanic | place: Pacific Ocean | collected 2010-08-26 | reverse complement strand
ATCCTCAAGCTCTAAGAAACGCTCGACCAGAACCAAATATTGAAGCAGAGAGGGTGATTCAATATGGGTTTAATCCTGTAGGATATAATGATTACAACGATTTAATTCCTAATAATTTAGTTGCTACTGGTGACGTAGGTAACATTACTGTTATTGCAGATGGTTCAAGTTCAACGGATATCGCTAGATTATCGGGTGTTTCAGCAACAGGATCTATTGGGTCTGTAACGGTCACAACGACTTCTGCTATTACGGCGACTTACACGGTAACAGTTGCTTCTTATTACGGCGCTAATTATTTTTATATTGATGGCTCAAGAGCAGCTACTTTAAACTTATCTGAAGGCAGCACATATAGGTTCGATCAATCAGATTCTTCTAATTCTAACCATCCTCTAAGGTTTTCTACTACGTCTAATGGAACGCATGGAGGTGGCAGTGAGTACACTACAGGGGTAACAACAAATGGAACACCGGGATCTTCTGAAGCCTATACGCAAATAACAGTAGCATCTGGCGCTCCTACGTTGTATTACTATTGTACAAACCATAGTGGTATGGGAGGTACAATTAATACATGAGCTTTACATATACACAATTAAAACAAGCTATAAAAGATTACACACAAAACGACGAAGCAACTTTTATAAACAACTTGCCTCTCTTCATCCGAACAACGGAAGAAAGAATACTTAAAAGTGTTCAGCTAACTTTATTTCGAAAGAACTCATTGGGTGCAACTACTTCAAGCAATCAATTTCTTGGTGTTCCCTCAGATTACTTATCTTCTTTTTCTTTAAGTTTAGCAGGAGCTGATGGAGACAAGTTCTTTCTTTTAAAGAAAGACCCTAGTTTTATTCAGGAGTACACTCCTGACGCAACAACGACGGGGTCTCCTATTTACTACGCAGACTATGATCTTAATAATTTTTTACTAACTCCTACACCTGATGCGGCATATGACGCAGAGCTTCATTACTTTTATCGGCCCACAAGTTTAACACAAAGTTTGTTTCAACTTACACTAACTTCTGTGACAGGAACTTTTACCACTAGCGATACCATTAGCGGCGGAACAAGCGGAGAGACCGCTACGGTTAGTGCTGTTCCTTCCTCTACTATACTAACCACGAGTATACCAAGCGGAGACTTTACTGTTGGCGAAACAATTACCGGTAGTTCTAGCGGAGCTACGGGTACTCTGTCTTCTATAGGGGCAGACTCAACTGAAACCTGGTTAAGTGAAAACGCTGAGTTGGCGTTGTTGTACGGCTCACTAGTTGAGTCCTATATCTTTATGAAGGGAGAACAGGATGTTATGGGTATGTACAATCAAAGGTTTCAAGAATCTATCGTAGGCATTAAGATGTTGGGAGAAGCGAAAGAACCGATACAAGAATACAGATCAGGAAAACTAATAAGGGATAGACAGTAATGTTAACAGAACCAATAGGAATAACCGTTGGATCAGTAGGAGTTCAGACGACAGACAACAGAGGGTTTACCCCAGAAGAAACAGCGGTGCGCTGCGTTGATAAGATTATAGGTATATCGGACAATGCACATCCTGCAATACGAGATCAGGCTCACGCCTATCGAAAAGAAATGGAGAAAGTAATTGCGATATATATGGTTCAGGCTATTAAAAGCGATAGAACTACTGTATATAATGCAATTAAAGACTCAGGAAACCCGAAGCTTGCAGAATATATAAGGAGAATGTAATGGCTTTTACTGGTAATTTTTTGTGTACGTCCTTTAAAGTAGAATTAATGAAGGGTGTTCATAATCTTACAGCGACAACAGGTAATACTTTTAATATTGCACTTTATGATAATAGTGCAAGTTTTACCGCAGCAACGACAGCTTACACATCAAGCAATGAAGTTAGTGGAACAAACTACTCAGCAAAAGGAAATGCCCTTGCCCCTGTTACTCCTGTAGCGAGTGGCACAACGGCTTTGGTTGATTTTGCAGATGAGGTGTTTAGCACTGTTACTATATCCTCTGTTCGAGGCGCATTGATATTTAACGATACTGCAACAGGAGATCCTTCTTTAGCGGTTTTAGATTTCGGTGCAGACAAAGCAGCAAGCTCTGGAGACTTTACCGTTGTATTTCCTACGGCTGATGCGAGTAATGCGATCATTAGGATAGCCTAATGTCTATTAATAACGTAGCTGCATTTCAAGGTTGGAATAGTTCTTTACAAGGATGGAACACTTCTACTTGGAATACTAATGTTGCGTTTACAGTTACTGCTACAGGGGGTGTCGGACAAGTTGTTCAAGAAGGCGATGCAATTATTGTGGTTACAGGCGTTGCAGGCACTTCTGCATTAGGTAATGTTTTTTCTACAAATGTAGGTCTCAGCTCTACTTCTTCCATCGGCACAATTGCTATAACAAGAGGCGATAAGGCGTTTGTTACTGGCGTTGCAGCAACGTCTGCATTAGGTAGTTTCTTTACCACAAATACAATGGTAACGATGACCGCTTCTGTAAACAGTGCGACGGCAGAGACTGTTGGCACAGCAAATGTAGAAGTAACAGGAGTAAGCGGAACAGGGCTAGTAACCGCTATAACAGACTTTCCTGTAGTGTGGGGGCAGATTATACCTAGTCAAACTCCTAATTTTAGTGCAATATCACCCAGTCAGACCCCGTCTTGGACAGACGTAGCAGCATAGAGGTAAATAAACATGGCAAGTGTATATACAAATGATCTTAGATTAGAAGAAATTGGATCAGGAGAACAGTCAGGAACGTGGGGGGATACAACCAACACGAACCTAGAACTTATAGCAGAAGGTCTTAGTTTTGGAACAGAGGCCATAACAACAAATGCAAATACGCATACTTCTACTGTTGCTGACGGAGCGTCAGACCCTGCTCGTTCTTTGTATATTAAATACACAGGAGCTTTAGACTCAGCGTGTACTATTACTATAGCTCCGAATAGTTTATCTAGGGTTCATTTTATTGAGAATGCCACTACGGATAGTGGAAGTTCTGGCCCCTACAATATACTTATATCGCAGGGTGATGGCGATACAAAGGTAACTATAGCTCCCGGTACGACTAAGGTTGTTTACTTAAACGGCGCAGGCACAGGAGCAGCGGTTATTGATGCGTTTGCTTCGTTATCTGTTGTAGATCTTACTGTAGACGACGATATACTTTTAACTTCTGATAGCTCAATTATTAAGTTTGGTGTAGATGCTGATACCACTCTTACACATACAGACGGCACAGGTCTAACACTAAACTCAACTAATAAATTGTGTTTTAATGATGCAAGTCAGTTTGTTCAAGGTTTGAGTGCCACGGTGCTTGGTTTGGGAGCCACGGATGAAATTGATTTAACGGCTACAGCCATAGATATAAACGGAACTGCTTCTGTTAGTGGGATCTTAACAATGGAAGCTACCAGTGCTAGTGTAGCAGGAAAGATACTATTTAAAGAAGGAACTGATAACGGAACAAACGCAGTTACATTGGTTGGTCCTGCTTCAACAGCAGATGTAACTGTAACTCTGCCAAGTTCGGCAGGAACATTAGCACTAACAACAGACACAGGAGCGTCAAAAGGTTTTGCTATCGCAATGGCAATCGTATTCGGATAAAAGGAGTAAAATATGGCAAATCCAGATATTATTAATGTAACGAGTATTCTTGCAGGCAATGCAGGATTTAATTTATCGGCTACGGCTACCGCAACTTTGATAACAGTAGCTGCTGACAAACTTCTAAAAATAAACAGTATTACGGTTGCTAATGTTGACGGAACAAATGCAGCAACAGTAGATGTGTTTGTAGATGGAATGGGTTCAGGAACCACTGGTATAACAACAACAGGTGCAGATGCAACGGTGTATTTAGCTAAAACAGTCTCTGTTCCTGCGGATGCTACACTAGTTCTTTTGTCTACTCCGATATACCTTATGGAAGGTGATATACTTAAAGGTGGAGCAAGTGCAGCAAGCGATTTAGATTTATTTGTGTCATACGAAGTTATGGATGACGCTTAATAAGGGTTAGTACATGGGTAAGTTTAATAAGGGTGGATTATTAGGTGGTTTTGACCAACTGAGAGCACCTAACGCACCAACAATAGTGGAAGCTACAGCAGGGGACACTCAAGTATCTGTAGTTTTTACTGCTGCAAGTAATCCGGGTGCAGGTACGGTTTCTAGTTTTACTGTAACAGGTATTGCAAGTGGAGCAGCAACAGGTGCTACAGGTACATCCAGTCCTATTGTGGTAACGGGTTTAACAAATGATACAGAGTACACATTTTCTGTTATAGCTATAAGTGAGTTTGGCTCAAGCCCTTCTAGTAGAACTGTTGCACAAACACCTACAGATTAAGGGTAAAGGAATGTATTAATGCCAAATCGTTCGGGAATATGGGATTTAAGAACACAAGGAACTGCAATGCAAGGCGGTTCATGGCTTCAGAGAGCCGTTTTTACAGAGGGCGCTGTTTCTGCGTATAGTCAAATACTCCAACTAGATATGAATAGCTCTGGTACGGCTAGAGATTTTGGAAATTTATCTACGGCTCGATTACAGGCAGGGGTAGCAGCAGTTGGGAGCAAAACAAGAGCGTGTTTTGCAGGTGGATATGATGGTTCTTCTTCTAATGTTATTGACTTTATAACTATTTTTTCTGGAGGCACTGCAACCGATTTTGGAAATATGACGATAGCAGGAATGCATTGTAGTGGGGCAAGTAGCAATACTAGAGGGCTAATCGGAGGCATATGGACGGGGGCGTACATTAATACGATTGATTTTGTTACTATAGCTACAGCAGGCAATGCTTCTGATTTTGGAGATGCCACGGTAACAGGGATGTACAGAGGACATTTTTCAAGTCCTATAAGAGCAATTCAGTCAGGAGGAAATTCTGGTGGTAGCCAACATAATATTATTGATTTTGTTACTATAGCTACAGCAGGTAATGCTTCTAATTTTGGAGATTTACTTGCAACTGCTTATGGTACGCAGGGCGCTTCTAATTCCATAATAGGTATAATTTGCGGAGGAGTTTCAGGGAGTGCAGTATCCAATGTGATACAATTTGTAACAATAGCTACAGCAGGTGACGCCTCTGATTTTGGTGACTTAACAACAACTCTAGCTTATGTAGGAGCAACCTCGAATAGAATAAAAGCAGTACTACCGGGTGGGTATAATGGTAGTGCATTGTCATCAACCATAGACCAAGTTATAATAGCTACAGCAGGCAATGCAACGGATTGGGGAGATTTAAGTGCAGCGTGTAGCCAATCAGGTGCAACCTCAAACGCACATGGGGGTTTGAGTTATGGTTAAATACACAGGTGGATTAATAACAAATACAGAAGTAATACCCACACCTATAGGCGATGTAGCATCTGGTGCTTGGAGTATGAATGAAGTAGTTAGTTTTGTTAAAGAAGGTATATGGAGTAGTAAAGCTATATATTATGAAGGGTATAATGCAGATGTTGATGGAATAGCTCATTTTAACATTATGACTTTAGGTAATGCTACAGACTTTGGTAATTTATCTGTTTCACGCTCTAATGTACAAGCCTATGCAAGTCACACAAGAGCATTATTTGCAGGTGGCTATGATGGTAGTGCAACTTCTAATGTTATAGATTTTGTAGAAATGCAGTCTGGTGGAAATGCTACAGACTTTGGTAATTTAACTTTAGCAAGATATTATGCTAGTAGTCTGGGAAACTCAACAAGAGGAGTTTCTTATAATGGATATAATGCAAGTAGTGGATATTCTAATGTAATTGATTTTGTTACTATTGCCACTACTGGTAACGCTACAGACTTTGGTAACGCACAAGGTACAACAAGTTATACTTGTGGATTCTCAAGTCCAACAAGAGGTTGTAGTGCAGGTGGATATAATGGTAGTGCCAATGTAAATGTAATAGACCAGATTCAATTTGCCACTACTGGTAACGCTACAGACTTTGGTGACTTGAGAGAGGCTACAACGGAATTAGGTGGTTTGTCTAGCACTGTAACAGGAATATGGGCCGGGGGTAATCCCGGTACTGTTACTAACGAAATGCAATTTGTAACTATAGCAACCGCAGGTGATACTTCAAATTTTGGCGATTTAACAGTTGCTAGAAGAACTCCAACAGGAACAAGTAATCAAATACGAGGTGTTAATTTAGGTGGCAATACTGGTAGTGCAGATTCTAATGTTATAGATTATGTTACTATAGCTACAGAAGGTAACTCTGCGGATTTTGGAGATTTGGTTGCTGCTTCTTTCTGGCCTATGGCTACAGGTAATTCTCATGGTGGAATAACATTTTAAATTTAAGGAGATAAAAATGGCATATAGAGTAGCTAAATATAGATTAGAAGCAGATGGTACAATACCAACTTGGCTCAAGTTTGATGTACCTCAATGCACAGGAGGGATGTTTCCTGTGTTTGACAGCGATACAGCAAGTCCAAGAGATAATATAATGATTGGTATAGCAGATGATGGAGGTACAATACCAACAGACTCAAAGGTAGGTGAGATAACAAGTAAAGATGACTTAACGACATACCTTACAAGTATTAGTGATGGCAATGGTTGGACACAAATAAATAGTGATGGCAATGACGAAGACTTTGTACCTGCCACGGCAGCGACTCAAATATGGGATGATTTAGACACGTTGAATGGATAGAGCATATGTCTACTACAAGAAAATAAAGGGGAAACAAAAATGAAAAACGAATTAGTTGTAAAAACTATAGGAACTTCACTGGTTGATGCAAAGCCAGAGTACAAAACTATGCTTGCAAACATTGACGAAAAAATGCCTGCCATTCAACACGCATCATCTAACTTTTATAAGTCTCACTCACAGTTTATGAGTGTGACATTAGATGTAACAGCTATTACACCTATTCGTTCTATCAAACATACACTAGCTGAGATTGATAGAACTAAGAGTGCCTTGCAAGAGGCTCACATTAGAATGCAAAAGAAAGCTGTTAAGTTAAAAAAGAAACAACGCAAGCTAGAAAAGTGTACCGAAGATTTAGATAGAGAGATGATTGAGATAGAAATTTTTGAATTACAAACTCATGCTGCTAATGCACAGAACTCTGTACAAGCGGCAGTAAGAAAAATGAACTTTTTTGTAAATCAATATGAGAGCCTACTCAAACATCTAGGCATAGATGAAATTACTGAAGAAATGTATGAGAAAGAAGAAAACCGTTACCACATAATGACAGCCATGAAACAAGCTCTCATATCTGCTAGACCTCGCAATGGTTGTATAGACGAAGGCAACCAGATATATATGTTTGACTTAGGTATTAGTGGAGCACAGGCACAAGCAGAAGTACTTGCATACCTTAATTTTGAGAACGAATTAATTAAATCGGGCAAAGCTCCTACACATGAACATACTATGCAGTGGCTTGAAGCTTGTGCCGACAAGTTTGCTGACGATCCAAAAAAGTTTACAGAACGTAGAGGATTTACTATACTAGATAATCAGTCACTTACAAATACACCTAAGTTAACGGTCGCTGCGGAGTAGAAGTTTTTTAAAGAAAGTACCTTAATGCCTTTAACAAAGTTACAATTTAAACCGGGTGTTAATAGAGAAACGACTTCTTACAGCAATGAGGGCGGTTGGTTTGATATAGACAAAACACGTTTTCGGTTTGGATTTCCAGAAAAAATAGGTGGTTGGACAAGAGATACAGTAACTGCATTTTTAGGCAGTTGTAGGGCTTTGCATCCTTGGTTAGCGTTAGATGGTACGCAGTTCCTTGGTATTGGAACACATCTTAAATATTATATAAAAGAAGGCGGTGGATACAACGATATAACTCCTATTCGAGCGACAACTACAAACGGCATTGTGTTTGCAGCTACAAATGGTTCTTCTACTATTACAGCCACGGACAATGCTCACGGAGCAGGAGTTAATGATTTTTTCACTATAACAGATGCAGTAAGTCTTGGAGGTGTTATAACCGCAGGAGTTTTAAATCAAGAATATCAAGTTGCAACCGTTCCTAGTGATGATACATTTACCTTTGTAGTAAGAGTAGCGAATACGTCCATTGCAAGCATAACAACAACGGCAGGATTAAATCCAACGCCTGTTGTAGCAAACTCTAGTGACACAGGTAATGGTGGATCTGCTGCGGATGCAGCCTATCAAGTAACTGTTGGTTTAAATACTCAAGTTGGAGGTAATGGTTGGAACGCAGGATCTTATGGTCGTGGAACTTGGAATAGCTCCGCAGATCTTAGCGTTAGCGGTTTGACGTTAAGAATATGGAGCCACGATAACTTTGGTGAGGATCTTATACTTAATGCTAGAGATGGTGGAATATTTTATTGGGATAAATCTAGTGGTATAGGAGCAAGGGCCGTGGAGCTTTCGTCTTTATCTGGTTCAAATTTAGCCCCAACAATAGCTAAGAAGGTCCTTGTTTCTGATGCAGACAGACACATTATAGCTTTTGGGTGTGATCCTGAGTCTGCGATAGGAACACAAGATCCACTTTTAATACGTTTTAGTTCTCAAGAAAGTTTAACAAGTTGGCAGACTTTACCAACTAACACCGCTGGTGAACTTCGTCTTGGCTCTGGCTCTGAAATTGTAACGGCTATTGAAACACGTCAACAGGTCCTTGTCTTTACGGATGAATCACTTCACGCCATGCAGTTTTTAGGACCTCCGTTTACTTTTGGTATTTCCGTTATATCTGAAAACATCACAGTAGCAGGTCCACTTGCGGCTGTTGCTGTTGAAGACTTGGTGTTTTGGATGGGTAAGCAAGAATTTTACTTTTATGGAGGTGGAGTTCAAAGACTTCCTTGTACGGTTCGAGATTATGTGTTTTCTGACTTTAATTTACTACAAGCGGAAAAAGTAACAGCAGGAACAAACACAGCTTTTTCTGAGGTGTGGTGGTTTTACCCAAGTGCAAATAGCCAAGAAAACGATAAGTATGTTATTTACAACTACCAACAGAAGATCTGGTACTACGGTAACTTGGCTCGGACTGTGTGGCTTGACAGAGGTATTGAAAGTAATCCTGTAGCAGCAGGTACGGATCACTATTTATATCAGCATGAATCAGGACTTGATGATGGCAGCACAGAACCAGTATCTGCTATTGCTTCTTATGTTGAATCAAGTCAGTTTGACATTGGAGATGGGGATCAATTTTCTTTTATTAACAGAATTATACCTGATTTAACATTTAGAGACTCTACTGCCAATTCACCAAAAGCTACTTTTACTTTGCAAACAAGAAACTTTCCGGGAGGGGAATACTTACAGTCTGATGTAAAAGATATAACCAGATCAGAAGCAGCAACGTCTTCTGTTGTTGAGCAATTTACAAATCAAGTTAATTTAAGACTAAGAGGAAGATCTTTTGCAGTAAGAGTTGCTTCTTCTGACACAGGGGTTACATGGAGGTTAGGATCACCACGATTAGATGTTAAGCCAGATGGTAGAAGATAATGTCCAGAAATTTAGTTCTTCCGTTCTTTCCAACTCCTCCAGAGGAGTACGATCAACAGTATATGAACGAGCTTGTTCGATCTTTTTCAGTTTATTTAAGACAGGTACAAAACCCAGGAGAGGGAAGAAACACGGGGTTAACTCTTACGAACTTGCAGACAGATGATCAAGGACTAGCTCCAGGAGACTTGTTTAATTATAGAGATGCCTCTGGAATGATGGGATATATAAAGATTGTTGCAGCAGATGCGTCAAATCTTAGAGGAATAACAGCGACGGGCGGAGTTGGAAGTGTAACGGTAACGACATAATCGCACTAGAAAAGTAAAAGTAAGTCTGATAGGATGTTTTAAATACAGGAGAAGATAAGAAATGGGCATTGACGTATTAAAAGCATTAGGCACTTTGGTTGGAATGTCTATGGGTGGACCCGGTGGAGCAGCGATAGGTGCCGCTTTAGGAGAGGGTATTTCTTCTGGTGGAGATTTCGAGAAAATGTT
>Ga0209634_1003853_pt1 | contig 10019 bp, 23 predicted proteins | sample LinPmetageLP40_FD_184043 | JGI IMG/M metagenome (GOLD analysis project Ga0209634, IMG submission 184043) | Marine viral communities from the Pacific Ocean - LP-40 (SPAdes) (version 2) | ecosystem: Environmental > Aquatic > Marine > Oceanic | place: Pacific Ocean | collected 2010-08-26 | reverse complement strand
TAATGATGTATGGAGATAAAGATGTAATTATAAAGTCTTTTCAAAAGTTTTTAGACTTGGAATCAAACGACTATGTAAAATACACTTATGTATCTCACGAATTAGTTTTTCAAACCTCAATAGAGTTGAAAGGTAATCTTTCAAAGGTGTATGAAAAGATTTCAGAAGAAACAGAAACAGAAGAACCAAATCACATTATAGGTGGTGTTGATTTTTCAGATAGTATTAACCAATTAAATAATTTGTAATGACAAAATCAGCAAAATTAGGTAAGCAGTTTAAAAAAGTACAAGTGGTTTCTCTATATGTGATTCCACTTTACTTTGTTGGAAGGATTTTAGTAAGTGTAATTTTTAATATTTAAGGTATGAAAGAGCATTTAGAAGCTAAAATAAAGTATTGGATTAATCGTGATTCTACCTTAAAGGATAATGATTTAAGATTGACTGCAAATATTTGGCATAGTGAGATAACTCAACTTGGAGCGGTAAAAGAAGATTTTTTAAGTCTTTATGCAAAGGGTAAATTATCATTAGCACCAAGCATAAAAAGAGAACGAGCAAGAATACAAGAAAAAGAGCCACAATATAGGGGTTTAAAGTATGAACAAAGACAAGGTAAACTCCAAGATAATTGGAAAAAAGATTTAGGTTATGATAAATAGTGGCAAAGAATGGGATTTTATGGATAGTACAGAATTTACAGAGAAAAGAATTTCTAACCTTTTAGTGGCTTGGGATTATGCTTCTAAACATCATAAAGGTCAAATGTATGGTTCTAAACCATATATGGTTCATTTAAAAAACGTAAGTGATGTAGCTTTAGATTTGAACTATACAGATGAAAAAATATTAATAGGTTGTTTATTGCACGATATTGTTGAAGATACGAAGGTAAATTTTGAAGATTTGAAAAGTAGATTTGGTCAAGAAGTAGCAGAAATAGTTTATTGTGTTACCGATGAACTTGGTAGAAATAGAAAAGAACGTAAGTCTAAAACCTATAAAAAGATTCGCAATAATCCCAATGCTATTGTAGTAAAACTTTGTGATAGAATTTCTAATATTACTGAATCTATGGGAAAAAATAATTATAACTTAAAACTTATGAAAATGTATTTAGATGAGCATATTGATTTTGTCAAAGGTATAAGTAATCACGATTCATTAGATATAACAACAAAGTCTTGGGATAAGTATTATTCAGTTAAACAAGAGTTAGAAAACAAATTTAAAGATATAGATAAAAAACTATCAAAAACAAATATATTGTAGAAATAACAATTTGTTCTTTAAAATAATTTTATTATATTTGAAATGTAAAAAATAAATTAATTAATTATGAAAAAAATAACCAAAAGTAAAATGGTTTTAAATCATTTAAAAAGTGGTAAATCTATTACCTCACTTGAAGCTATAAATTTATATAGTGCTACTCGATTAAGTGCTATTATTTTTAATTTAAGAAAAAACGGACACACCATTGCTACCCTTCCTAAAATCATTACCGATAAGTATGGCAATAAATGTGAGTTTGCTCAATACAGATTAATTAATGATGATACAATTAGTGCATTTGAGGAAGATTTATTTACTGATTCGGGAGAGTATATCCCCCCTTCTACTGCTTCCTATTATAAAGAAGAAACTAAAGGTACATATAATAAGAATTTTTTACAAAAACTATGGTCAAAGATAATTTCGGAAGAAAAATAAAAAAAGAAGAACTAAAAAGTGTTTTAAACACTATGATTTCTTACAAAAGGCAAAATGGTTTTATGGATTTTGAAGGGGGAAATTACGATAGTAAACTCTTATTCTTTGATTCAGACCCAAAATTTAATGGAATTGGTGCTGTTAAAGTATCAAGAACAGATTTAATTGAATGGATTATATAAAAAAATTGATATGGTAGAAGATAATTTAATAATAAAAAAATCGGGTGTTCCGCATTTGCCATTTAATATTATAGATGAGAATGGAAATGTGATAGCTGATTTATTTCACAATTTACAATCTGTTTCTTATGCTCGTTTATTTAAAAATGCACCTCGTATGCACAAAATACTATGGGATGTGTTAGCAAATTATTCAGTTTCTATAAACGACAATACTATTTCTGATAAGGATTTAAAGATTCTAAAAGATATATCAGAATTACAAGTCGAACTCTTAGAACCAATAGATGCTAGAACTGAAACAACGTTGCAAGATGAAGTTTTAGAAAAAAATATAGACGAACCTTTAGCTAGAATATTTGTAAACCCCCAATCTAAAGAATACTTTGGTGAAAAAAAAAATAGTGATACTTAAATAAAAATTATACTTAGGAATAAAATTAAGGGCTTTTGCCCTTTTTTTATTATATTGTACTCAAATGCCTTAGTTTGATAAAAAACACACTAAAAAAATATATTAAGCCTATAACTTTTTTAATTCTAATAATTATTTCTTTATTTATTTGGAATGGTATTATATGTTTTATTTTATCTAAAATAAATTAAAATGAAATTAGAAGTACAAAGATTTAGTTCGCAATCCAACTCAACATTAGGAATGTTATTTGATATAACAAGAACACCTAAATTTTTATGTTATACTCTCGAAGATGAGTTTAGAGAAATAAAGGTAAGGGAAGAAACAAGAATCCCTTCGGGAACATATAATGTAACGTTAAGAACAGAAGGTGGTTTTAATGAAAGATACACCGATAAGTTTGGTTCTAACTTCAATAAGGGTATGCTATGGGTCAGAGATGTTCCAAACTTTGAATATATACTTATACATATCGGGAATACGGATTTAGATACTGCGGGTTGTTTGTTAGTTGGAGATACCCAAAAACAAAATATTACTAAAAAAGGCTTCATAGGTTCATCAACAGATGCTTATAAAAGAATTTACCCCCAAATAGCAGATACTATATTGCAAGGTGAAATTGTTACTATAACCTATACTGATTATTCTTAAAGTTGTAATAATACAAAACAAGCAACTAATTTATTGCAAATAACTATAAGCTAAAATTATTATTCTCAAAAATAATTTTTGATATTTGCTATATTTGAAAAAATTAAAATCATCATATGAAAACTAAAAATATTTTAGTATTAGGTGCTATTGGAGTTGCATTATACTATTTACTGAAAAAAGACAATGTACATCCACAAGGAATTTCGGATAATCAAAATACACTTGACCAAGCAGATAAAGACTTAAATGCTGTTATGGATGGTGATGAACCTATGACGTTAGGGTCTGATGAAAAGGATAAGTTATTTACTGCAACTTTAGGTTATACGGGTGGTGCAAGACCAACTGAGGAAATGATAAAAAGCTATCAAAGTGCTAAAAAAAGTGCTTTGCGTAGAGTAGAACAACTTGGTTTGGAAGCAGAATTAAAAATGTGGCTCACTAAAAGAAAGAAATCACTTATTCAAGTTCCAATGTCTAGGAGTGGAGAAAAAGCAATCGCAAATGCAAAGTTTAGGGGTTTGAGCCTAAATGATATGACTTTTCGAACGTATGGAGTTAATACAATTAGAAGATAAAAGATAAATAACAATTAAAATTATAAAGATGAAAAAAATGGGAATAGTAGGTTACGCATTATCACTTGTAGGACTTGCAGTATCGGTTTATGTCGTTGGATATGCCTTTCAAAAGGGTAAATCTGCGGGAACACAAGCATAAAAAATATGTTTAAATATGTTGCAATAGGTTTAGGTTTAGGTGCAACATTTATACTATTAGTAAGTGCTAAAAAAGTAGGGGTACTTAAAAAAGATGGTAAAGGTGTAGCCCGATTCCTTATGGGGTTGGGTTATTCTAAATCTAATGCTTCGGGAATAGCGGGAAACTTATATACCGAATCTAAATTTGACCCCAAAGCTATTGGCGACAACGGTACGTCTTTTGGACTTGCTCAATGGCACAAAAGTCGTTGGGAAAGGTTACGGAATTGGTCTAATCAAAGAGGTTTAAATATCAACACATTTGATGCACAATTACGATTTATGGATTGGGAATTAAATAATACTGAAAAAAGAGCAAAGTCAAAATTACTTGAAACTACTAACCCAAGAGATTCAGCTTATGCTTTTGCAAAATATTATGAAAGACCTCAACGAATATCAGAGGAACGTATGAATAAAGCACAAGAAATATATAATAGTTTATAATGAATTATGATAATCAAAATGATAAGTACAAAGGAGCATTTTGGTCTATGCTTGGTCTTATTATATGCCTTGTTTATTTAATATTAAAAAATAATTTATGAGTTTACCTTTAAATACAGATAATTGGAGTGGTTCTATTAAAAGAAAGCCAATGGCTAATACAGATGATTGGAATGGTTTAGTAAATGATAAAGAAAATAGAAACCCAAACCCACTAACCGAACAAGAGATTGGTGCAAGAGATAAAGAAAGAATAGAAAAGTTTAACAAAAGGAGAGAGCAAAGCAAAAAAAATGCTAAAAAACGAAAGTTAGTTAGCTTTGTGCTTTTAGTTGGGGTTTTATATTTAGCAACAAGAAAATGAAAAAAAAATTAATAATAACAAGTTTATTTTTAGTAGGTGGAATTTTATTTGTTTATAAAATACTACCACTTGTTCAAAATAAAAAAAACAAACCTAAATTAGATTTAAGTGAATATGAAGTTCCCGAATTTAATAGTGGAAAGCCATCTTCAATTAATTATTATAAACCCAAAGACAAAATTATAAGTAATAGACCACCAATGCGACAATATGGGCAAGGTTTTGGAGCATATCAAGAGGAGGGTTCAGAGTCGCCAATGGCTTTGTATTATAGTTAGAGTTATGGTAAAAAAAATAGTAATAGCGGGATTGTTTTTAGGAGTTGGTTATTTCTTTATAAAAAAGGTTTTGCCAAAATTTAATAAACCTAAATCTGATATGGAATTTGAACTTGAAGAATATGAAGTAAAGAGGAGTATAATAAATTTGGGTGGTGGCAGTTCTGAAACATATAATCCTAATCAATTAGGGGGAAATCAATCAGCTACTAATATTTTGTCAATGGAGGGTTCAGTTAGAAATACTAATCGTGGTGGTATAAATTACAACAAACCAATAGCGGGTAAAATTAATGCAGTACCATTATAATATGGTAAAAAAAATACTAATAGCGGGATTGTTTTTAGGTTGTGGGTTTTTATTTATAAAAAAAATACTACCTATATTAAGTTCTTCTCAAACTCTTGATGTTGATGTTGATGATTATGAGGATGAATTAGTTAAAAACGAAGAAGATAGATTGGCTTTTATTGAGTATCAAAAGCAAATAGGTCAAAGAGAAAAGGATGGTTCATATAACCCTAATTGGTGGATAAATCCAAAAATTAAATTTAACAGAGAAGAATATATTAATAAATTTTATTAAAAAATAAAAAAGAAAAATTATGAGTACAATGAAATGGACTTGGAAGCAAGATGTTAAAATGACTGCCTTACAAGATATACAAATACCAAATTCAAAAAAACCTTTAATAAAAAAAGGTGAAACTATTTTAGTTTCAGAGATTCAACTATATGTTGATGGTAGAGGAAACCCACAAGGAACTACAACAACTCAATATTATATTAATTATATTAGACCTTTGGGGGGTGGTAATTCGACTATGCAACCACCCGAAATGAATCAAAATGTTAAAAGAGTAAAATTAGGCGAGGATGTTGCTAAAATTAGTGATAGTGTAAGTGATTCAACAAACGGAGATAGTAACAAACTTTCAAATAATAATACAATTTTACTATTAGCTTTGGTAGTTGTAGGCTATTTTGCTTATAAACAATATAAAAAATAAATTATGAATAATAAAACAATATATTTAATTATAGGTGGAGTAGTAACTGCTGTTGGTGGTTATTTTTTATATAAAAGAATTACACGACCAATAGAAACTTTTGGAGAAGTAGAAACTTCAAACAAGGGTGGTGGCTCAAGTTCTTCAACTTCAACTTCAACTTCAACTTCAACTTCTACAACTAATAATGATGGACTACCATTAAAGCGTGGTAGTAAAGGAGAAAAAGTTAAGCAACTACAACGATTTTTAGTAGCAGAAGGTTATTCTATTGGTGCTTTTGGCATATTGTCGGATGGTGTTGATGGGGATTTTGGTCGTATGACTGAAAAAGCAGTTAAATCAAATCAAGAACCATTTGCTACATTTAAGTCTATGTACCCAACTGCAATAGAGGGTCAAGTATCTTTGGAATTTTATAATCTCAATATTAAAGGAAAATACTAATTGACAAAAAAAAATCTCATATTATTTAGTGTTGGGGCGGTACTTGGAAGTACTGCCTTAATTTTAGTATTGAGAAAAATTTTAGTCAAGTACCGAGTTGTTTCTCTTGCTAAAAAAGAATGGAAAGGATGGGGAGAACCTACTATTAACATTGATGGAAAGCAAACTTCTAAAGGTGGCTTTGAGTCTGATGATGGTTATTCACAAAGAGTTGGTAGATATTGGAAAGAAGGTACGGGAAAAAATTTAGATGGAGATGATAGAGAAGTGCCTTGGTCGGCTGCATTTATTTCTTGGCTTTATAAAAAAGCGGGAGCGGGTAATAAATTTGTATATTCTTCTGCCCATACTAATTATATAAGAGATAGTATTTCTAATAGAAAAAAAGGGAAAACAAACGCACCTTTTGTTGGTTATAGATTATCTGAATACTCACCGAAGGTCGGAGATATGGTTTGTTACCCAAGACAAGGAGGTGTAGGTTATGATACTACGAGTTCATATAAAAGCCATTGCGATGTAGTTGTATCTACAAAAGGTAATCAGATAGAAGTTATAGGTGGCAATGTAAATCAAGCAGTTACTAAAAAGATACTTCGTACAGATTCACAAGGAAGATTAATTGATAAAAGCAAAAAGTGGTTTACAGTTATAAAAAATAACATATAAAAGGAAACCCACTTTATGGGAAAGCGGGTTTTACAGAATGTAGATTGTAATCAAATATATCAAACCTTTATTAAACAAAGATATTAATCTAAAACTTACAACAAAGTTAAGAATAATTTATTATCTTTGAAAGTATAATTCTTATTTATTGTGGCGAAAAAATCAAATAATTTTAAAAAGTTTGGGAAACTTGCATCTCTTGTAAAAAAGATAGCAGATAAAAACCCCGATTTAAAACAACAGATTTTAGAAGAATCTGAAAGCACTTCAAAAAATAGTTGGAACAAAATTCAAAAATGGACTTCTAAAAATCTATTTCCAACATTTAAGCAATTACCACTTAAAGATTTTACATTAAAAAAAGTAGAAAACGCAATCAACGATGATGTAGCTACTAAAAAGAAATCAAAATGTCATAACGTATTTGCTATTCCCGATTCTGATTTAGGAGTTATTGACCCATTTACATTGGAAGAAACACTTTTACAATTACCTCCAAATACACAAATTCAAATTGGAGTTAACGGTGGGGATGGTTTTGTTAATACGGGTATTACTAAAATTAAGGATGCTCCAAATATAGGTAATGGAGAATTGACTGCAAGTATTAGAATTATATATGCCGAAGTTGGAAATGTTACATTTTTTAGATTAAGAAAAAAAGGAAAAGCACAAGGAGATAGAGCAAATTGTAGTTACTTTATAAAAGTTGTATCGGAAGGAGATGCAGAAGCAAATGAAACTGTTGATGAATTTCTAACAGAAGATGAAAAATCAAGAAGGGTAGTAAAAGGTGTAAACTTAAAAGACCTTTCAGATAATCAGAAAAAAGATAGGAAAAAATTACAAGACTTAATTAAAAAAGAAAATTCTGCAAAAAAGTCAAAATCTAAAAAAAGGGCTTTCAAAACTCCCGAAAAGGTTGTTGGCAAAAAAGAAGATAAAGAAATTCAATCAAAGATAAAAAAAGCTAAAAGTACTAAAGAAGAAATTGCTCTTTTAAAACAAAAGGAAAAAAACGCAATAAGATTTGAGAAACAAAGAGCGATTTTAAAACAAGAATTTAAAGATGGTATTTGGACTGCCAAAGAGTTTAAAAAAGAGGTTCAAGATTTAAAAAAGAAAATTTTACTTAAAGGTGGCGAAATATGACTAAAAAATTAACAAGAAAATACGTTAAATCAGTAAGTGCTGATTCCTATGTTAAAGACTTAGTAAAAAATAAATTAAGTTTTTCTGTTAGGAAGGCTTCTGAATGTACTGAAATTATATTAGATGATAAACATATAGTTTTTGCATCTCAAAACAATTTTCCAAAAAAGAAGATATACTTATTCAATAACGTAAAACAACAAGTTACAAAGTGGCTTAAAAATAATTATGTTTATTTACCCGAAGATATTAATTCTATTAAGTATAATTACGATTATGATACTGATGAGGGTACTATGTGTGGAACTGATTTAAACCACGCTTATTGGCGAATAGCTTACCTCTACGGGATGATTAACGAAAAAACATACATTAGTGGGTTAGATACAGAGTGCAAGGCATTACGACTTGCTACACTATCCGTATTAGGTCGTGAAAAGAAATTTGATAACTACGAAAAAGGAAAAAGAAAAGAATCCTATGTTTATCAAAAAGAGAATGTAGATTTAAAAAATGTATTTAAGTTTATAAGACTAACTTGTTTCTCGTTTATGAAAGAAGCATCTGATTTATTAGGAGATGATTTTTTCGCTTGGAAAACGGACTGTATATATTATAGAGAATCGTTATCTAATATTAAAGCGGTACAAGACTACTTTGATAAATATAATCTAACATACAAGCAATTAGGGTATTGAATCGCCACTCAATAGCTTAATTTTAAAGGGGGTATTAATTTATCCCCTTTTGTATGTTTATTATTTTGTAAAATAATTATTATTTCCTATATTTGCCCTTGTAATCAGATAAAATATAATATGGACAATTTAAAATTGACTCCATTCTCTAATAAAGAGATGGAAAATGAATACTCAACTCAAACATTTAACGAAAGAGATATTCAGTTCACACTTCTTAGATTAACAAATCAACAAAAACCACAAAGCGGTAACTTATATAAGTTTGGTGTTGTGGATAATGACTATTCTTTCTTTTGGTTTTTTAATAATAAAGCTATCGTTAAGGGCAGATTAAAAGCACTTGAAACCTTTAAAGCGTTATTGATATATTGTGAATCAAGAGATATAGGACAACCTTTCGCTTTTAAGGTTACTAAATAAAAAAAAGAGGAAACAAGCTATCAACTCCATTTCCCCTTTCCGTTTACAAGAAACTTTCGCAAGACACAAACAAAGCGAATAACCAAATATAATTAATTATGAACCCAATTTTATTAGATTTTGAAAAATTATTTGCAACAATAAAAAACGATAAAAACAATATTCAACATTTACCATATATAAATAATATGATAGATAATTTTGAAAATAAATACAACGATAAGTATGCAATTTCAATTCACTTATTAGTCTTGTATTTGCGTAAAATGTATCAAGAATTAGAGAAAAGAATTACTCATTTTGCATAACATAAAAAGGTATAAGTATTATTTTCATCAGCTTGATAAACCTATTGTTATCGAAGCAGAAAGCAGAAAGGTTGCAGATTCACTACTTATAAATATGAATCAAAAAATGGGTGGTTGGATGAATATAAAAGATTTGTTAGATTTAAGAGTAGAAACCTTAGTAATAGGCTCATCTTTTAAAATAAAAAATAAAAACAAATTAATTTGGGTTGGCACAAAATACACCTCTGATGGTTGGATGTCAGAACAAGAATATTTGAAAATTGTAATTAAGAACAAAAAGCAATAAATAAAAATGAAAAAAATAAGTCAATCGTTTTTAAAAGGCTATAATGATTATAAAGGAAAAAAACTTTGTGGAATTAAATTTAAAGCCCAACATTTTGATAATGTAGAGTTTCCAACAACAGAACCAATGGACTTGGGAAATTACTTTGAGTTTCTCGCTACGGGTTGTTTACCACGAAACGGACAAAAGCCCGAACCTAA
>Ga0209634_1003850_pt1 | contig 10023 bp, 2 predicted proteins | sample LinPmetageLP40_FD_184043 | JGI IMG/M metagenome (GOLD analysis project Ga0209634, IMG submission 184043) | Marine viral communities from the Pacific Ocean - LP-40 (SPAdes) (version 2) | ecosystem: Environmental > Aquatic > Marine > Oceanic | place: Pacific Ocean | collected 2010-08-26 | reverse complement strand
AGCTAGGGTTAGGCGCGGAGACACTGGCTCAAGGAAGCGCATTGCAGGGTGCTAAATTAGGGCTGGACGCTCGTAGTATGGAGTCAGCTAATGCGCAGGCTTTAGCTAATACGGGCTTAACCATAGAAGAACTTGCTTCGCAAAACGCGGACCGCGCTGCTAGATTAGGTATGGATGCTGCATCATTTAAAGCGGCTAATGAAAATGCCTTGGCTACAACGGGCATGAATGTAGAACAACTTGCGGCAAGTACAGGAATGAACGCGGCTCAGTTAGCAGGCGAGATGGCTAAAAGCAGCGGAAGTTTATCGCAAGGATTAGGGTCTTTGATGACCAACGCCGGACAGGTTCAAGGTCAAATGGGAATCCAGCAAGCGGGTATGGGCGAGTTAGAACAGTCCTTGCGTCGAAGCGACGTTAGTGATCTTTTGACTACGGGCGGTATAAAACAAACTAACGATCAAGCTGTTTTGGATGCTATAAAAATGACAAATGATCAAAACTATCAATTGCCTTTCCAAGAAACAGGCTTCTTGGGCGATATTTACGCGGGTGTGCCCACCTCACAATCCACTGTGACCTCCGGATCAACTTCGAATGCGTCACCATTTATGCAAGCAGCTACGCTAGGAATTGCCGGATTAAGTGCGGCAACGGGCGCAAATAGATCGGGGTTATTCGGATGAATAAAGGTTTTCAATCACTACCAGAGCATGTTCAAAAGAAAATTGATCCTGACATGGCTCGTAAATATGAAGATGGCGGAGAGGCCGAATCTCGTAAACAGCAGGTAATTAACAAAGCTATTGAGCTTTTTGGAGATGCTTCGGAGTTTTCTATAATGAAAGTTTTGAAGATGTTGTCGGGGCCTATGCCTATGTCGTTCGCTGCGGAAGTTGTAAACCGCGCACAGCCACAGGCGGCTGAAAACCTCCGTAACTCTGGTTCTGAACTTATGGGCAAGGTGGGACAAGCCGCTCAGACTGTTGGCGGCTATACATTAGCTCCGTACATTGCCAAAGGCATGGGTTTTGATCGTGCCGCAAACGCGTTGGGCCTTCCTTACGATGATGAAGGCAACATGATTCCCGGCCGTATGCCTAAGTACCCACCAGAAAATAAAGCCGACGGCGGAGCAGTAATGCAACGTCCTTTGTTTAGAAACATGGGCGGTCCCGCGGCTCCAATGCCACAAGATATGGCTCCCCCACCAATGGCTCCCCCACCAATGCCCGCGGGCCCCGAACAGGAGCTTATGGCGGTTGAGCAATCTATGGAGGGGGTTGGTCGTAACTACGTTGAAAACATGGCTGGCGGCATAGACGCTGCTGAAGATGTGACAAGCATGATCAACGCACTGCGGGGCAACGAAGCGCCTCTTGAAGCGCGGTACGCGGAGCTTGCTGGATATGTTGGAGAAGCGGATGCGAGTCAAACGCCGGAGAGTGTTTTGGCGATGGTTCAGCCTACGATTTTAATGACGGAGGAAGGTGCTGTAGACAGTGGCATAGGCCAGTTGATGCAGGGAATAGCGGGCTCCGACATGGAAACGCCAACGGGTGATCCTACTGCGATGGGACAGGGCGTTGGTGAACTCATGGCGATGGGGGCGGGCAGCACTCCACCCCAAAATTTTAGGCAGGGCGGCGAAGTACAATACTTCGCACCGGGCGGCAGCGTAATATCTAATGCTCAAAAAATGGCTCCAGAGTATCAAAAGTACTTTGAAAGTGCTATGGACAGTGACGCTCGTGCGGCGGACCTTGAAGAACAGAAGCGCCTGTCTCAAGCACAAGTCTTCTTTGACATAGCTCAGACTGCTTTAGCCGCAGGAGCGCCAACGGCTACTCCTATGTCGGCTGCGGAACGTATAGCAGGGGCGGTAGGCCAAACACAGCTTTTCGATAAGATGGGACAACGGTCCGCGGGCCTTATGGCCGCGAAACAAGCTCAAAGAGCAGAAGACCGTCAGATGCGTATGGCTGGTTTGCAAGGCGCTTTGGGTCAGTCTCAGGCTGACGAAGCGGCGAAACAAGCTTTAGAGTTAGCGAAGGCTAAGAGAACTCCAACGACGACTAACTATCAACCATTGTACACGTTAAGTGCAGATGGTCGGCCTGTTCAAATAGGTGAGTTTGACTTGAACGACAAAAGTGAGAACGGGGAGGCTCAAGAATACCGCCGCCTTACTTCGGTAGAAGGTCAAGCCGCTTTTGGCGCTCAAGTTTTTAACGCAAAGTCAATTCAACCGTTTTTGGATGCTCAAGCAGTAGCCGCAAAAGAACAAGTAACGGGTCCCGAAGTGACTCACGTTACAGCGCAAGGAAACTTTACATATACCTATCCTAGCGGAACTGAAAAAGAAATTGTCGTAGGAGAATCTTTTTATATTCCAAATAAAGATTTAACAAAATACGCGGTTCAACCGTTTGATGTTAACACGGAACTTCAATCCATTTATTCTATTGACGGGAAAAGTTATAAAGCCTTACCCAAAGGGTCTTCTACGTTGTTGGCTTTACTTAGTGGAGAAAACCCTAAATGGACAACAAATCCTGCAAAATTTAATGCTCTTATAGATGTCGATACTCAGAAGGAAATCATCAAATATACAGAAGTCTTCGACAAAGAGGCTCAAACACGCCTGTTTGCGAACCAGATTAAGCTTCAAGAAATGAGCGATAAAAATAGCGAAGAAGGTCGGAAACTGCAAAAAGAAATTGCAGCGGATGCAAACGCCCTTAGACTTACCATACAATCAAATGATCAGGTATTCACAGAAGGACGGGATCAAAGTCTTCAAGGTTACAAAATAGACCTTCGAAACTTAGGGTCTGATTTGGATCAGCAATTGCAAGCTATTAAAGGACAGCAAGGGACTGAAATTGAAAAGCTTAGATCAGACCTTCGGAAACAAAACGATACTGTAAAAGCAGAACTTAGCTTGGCAAATCAATTGCAAGTTGCAGGTGTTAAAAACGTCTATGAAATTGAAAAGCTTTCCACGCAAAACGAGCGAGATAAAGAACTTCTTAAACTTAGAAATACTTTAGACGATGTTTCACGCAAAGATCAAAACGTCTTTACGGCGTCAGAATCGTTGCTTACACGAGTGGCTCAAAAAGAAAACAATTTACTTAGGATTAACGCTTCTTCCGCGCTTCAAAACGAAGCTCAAAACTTTAAGTTGGCTGAAAACGAAAAGGACAGGGTCCTTAAAGCCTCTGAGTCTGCATTGGCAAGAGTGGCTGACCTTAATCTTCAAATAGGCTCTCAAGCACATAATCAAGCTATGCAGCAAGCTCGCTTGGATGTTACTCAATCGGAGGGTTTAAATAATAGAGAAGCTTCCGCTCTTGAGTCAGCCCTTAACAGAACTTTAAGAGAAACTCTTCAGTTTAATTCTCAAGAATTTAAAGCGGTACAATCCGAAATTGAAAGAGAGTTTAACCTTACTGAATCTGAGAAAAAAGCTTTGGCAACTTTAAACCAAAACATCATCTCTAACGCTATGGAAGAAGACAGGTTAAATCTTCAAAAAGCAAGAGATGTTGTTAATGCAACTTCCACAGAGGCTAAAACGGCTTTAGATAGAGAACGGCTTGAATTACAAAAAATTGTAGAATTAACTATAACGGACAAAGACGTATTCAAAAAATATGGTATTACTTCTCTGGAAGAATTTGAAAAGCTTCCTGAAGCAGACAGAAAAATTATGTTGGGATATCCTCCTAGATATCAATTATCAAAAGTGTCTACAGATGTCGGAACTAAACTTGTAAGAATTAATTTAGATGACCCTACAGATGTTGTCGATCTCGCTACTTACGATCCCATAGCGGAAGGAAAGTTTTACAATTTTACTTATCAAAAAAACGGAAAGACTGTAACTACATTACAGGATTTATCCACGCCTGTCGGAAAAAAACTTATGCAATTGGTAAATTCTCAAAACGCCAAGAAGCTTGGTAGTGCTGGAATGCTTAAAGTAGGCACCGAAAATCTTACTCCTCAATCTTACATCACAGATAAAGCAAACGGGTCTCAAGTTATTACCAGCTATGATAACAGAACCTTTGTTGATCCTTCTGATGGTGAAGTGAAGTTGTTGACAGAGGCTAATGCCGTTGGGTTACGAGATTCCAATGTTTACGAGATTATGAAAAAGTCTCAATTAGGGGAGTTTGCAGAGAAGCAGCTTAAAGAAATTTTAGGAGTTTCTAATTTAGATGAGGTTGACGTTTACGTTGACGAAAACGGAGACCCTCTTCCAGAAGAAGAACAAACTTCCCTTCGTCAAATGATTGATAAAGAATTAAAATATTTAAGCGGCGTGAAAACAACTTTAGAAGATGTTAAAAAAGGTACGGGTTTAGTTTCTAACTTTTACGCCTTACTAAACAATGTAGGCGGACCGTTTTTTCCAGAAACCTTTGATAGAATATTTGGGGAGTTTGCAGAGGCTAGGTCTTCCATAGCTAGGTTTAATATCTTAGCCATTTCGGCTATGTCTGTTAACCCCGGTTTACGCGTTAGCAACATGGAAATGGATAAGGTAAAAGGTATTTTGCCTGACCCCGCCCGGATTTTCACAAACGTAGAAAGTGAAGCAAAAAGGTTTAAAAAAACAATCAATCTTTTGCGTCAACAACGGTTAATTTTATTGCAAGCCATTGAAGCAAAAGATCCTTTAGCCATAGGAAAAGACACTTCAAAAGCTACGTTTGGAAAACTTCGGGAAATAAACAAAATACTTTCTTTGGTTAGGGCAGGTAATGGTGATGCTGGGATGTCTCTTGATAATGCCCTTCAAGCAACAGATGAGATAGATTGATGACAGAAGAAATCTTAGAAGAAATAATTCCTGCGGAGGGTATTGGACCTGAAAAGGTAGGACCGGATCGTCGAGAAGCCGATAAAATTATTTTTCCAGAAACTTTTAAGAATCCCGTTTATGATCAAGCCCGTATGGATAGATTTCTTGAAGTATATGGAAACAGAAAAAATGATTTTACCATAGACGAAGGTTTAGCTGCCCGCGTAATTCGGGACATTTTAAAACAAAACCCAAGCTTGGGTCCGGAAGACATCTCGTTACCAAGCTTACTTGACGGAACTGCGCCCATTTTAAATCAATTTAACTTCAAAAATGTTGATAACGATGATTTTGTATCTGGAGCAGAACTTACTCCTGAAGATAAAGCTTTTGGCAACGTAAAAAAAGTGTTTTCTTTTTTTGCTCGCGGACCGTCTGGAGAAAAGATAACTCCCGGTGAATTTGGGCAAGGAATGAAAAATAGGATAATTCCTTCTGCTGCGGGGTTCGCTAGTTTTTACACGGGCGCTGCAACTACAAACAAGCTTCTTTCGTCTATTCCTCCTACCAGTATTCCAACGGCCGCATTAAGGATAGGCGCTCCCGTCATTGGTGGGTTAGTAGCTTCTATAGCTTCTCAAAAACCCGCTCAAACAGCTAATAATTATATTTTTGGAGAAGGAAAAGTTTATTTACCAGACCAAAAAAATAGCTATGTTAGTGGTCAAACCTTTATGGACGGTTTAGGGTGGTTAGGTGCGCCATATTTATTCTCAGGAAACATTGGTGCTAACCTCGTAACAAATTATTATGCTAAGAAAAAATTGGGCCCTCGCGCTGCGACAGCGGTTGAAAGAGTTATGGCGGCTACACGAGCAGACGCTAAAACTCGTCCTGTAAGAACTCTTGCAATTGAAACTGCGGCCGCGGGTGGAGCGGGTTTGGCCGCTGGAGCTTTGTCTGAAACAGAGTCTGGTTTTTTAAGGTTTACTTCAGAAGTTACAGGGGCAATTGTAGCCGGAGGAGGCACGGACTTTGCTTTGAAGCAAGCAATGCCTGCGTCTAAGTTTTTATGGAGTGGAATTAAAAAACTTAGAAACAAGGCTTTTAAAGAAAAATTTATTCAACAGGCGGGAACGGCGTTAGGTAGTCGGCAAAAAGCAGAAATGGCGGCAATCGCTTGGGACACGTTGTTAAGCGTAGATGGAGACCCTCAAGAAATATTAGAAAGATTAAGAGCTTTTTCTGAACAACGATCTGCATTTCGACAAACAGGGTCAGTAGAATTTTCTGATGATTTTAAGCCTGTTAATCAAGAAGGACAAAGACTTTTTCCTGAAACTTTAAGTGAAGGACAGTCTGCGGCAACTCAAGCTCGCAGTAGATTACAAAAATTTGGCAATTTAACGGAAGAGTATATAAACCCTGAAACAGGGGAAATGATAGAAAATATTCCTACAGGATTAGCTTCTAATTCGGTAGGTTTTCAAATTTTAGAAAACAGTTTAGGGACTAAATCAGGTCCCGGTAATCTTTCCGAAAAAGCCGACCGCGCTACCACAGAGGTCAAAGATATAATTAAAGGTATGATTGTTGCAGGATTTGCTAGTCAAGACAAAGACATGTTGGGTTTGTCTGTAGAACTCGCTAGAAAGGCATTTGCAGATAATCTGGATGATGAACTTGCCGACACTATTAATAGATATGAGACGGCGTTTAAACGATTAAACGCCGGAAGCGCAGAAACTCCAGCGGCAGTTGCTCGTGCGGGAAGAGACCTGCAAAACATTGTAGTAAAAAGGTTAAAAGAGACTCGTATTAATGAAAAAAGATTATGGGCTAATGTTCCAGAAGTAGACATTCCTTTAGGTTCTTTTAAAACAGAGAATGATGTTTTAAACACGATGTCATTAGATGACGGAACAGTGGTTAATGTTCCTAATTTTATAACTCAATGGATGTCTGTTTTACCTCAAGACCCCAAAGATCGAGCTACGTTTTTAAAAAACCCTGATTACAAAGATTTAAACGATTATGTTAACGAAACTTTAACTGAGCTAGGCTTTTCTCAATCTACTATAAACAGTAGTCCAAATAATCCTTTTGCTGAAAAGTATATTAAGATACGTCACGAGCAAGCAGGTTCAGTACGATTAGATCGTTTTGACAACCTTCTAATGAGTATAATGAACCTTCCGTTAGAGGCTCCTAGAGGAGAGCCGTCAAAGCTTTCTGTACTACAAGATGAAATGTCCGACTTTAGTGGAGCGGGTCAAAAAAGCGCCAAAGCTTATTATGACATGGTTAAAGCTTATAAAGCTTCTTTGAGCTATGACAACATTAATCCTGCAAGCATCGTTCTTCCTCAAACGTCAAACTCAATTTCTAGTAGAACTTTATCTTTTCGAAGGTCAGACTTGTTAAACAAAACTAGAATGGCTTTAGGAGGAGATAATCCTGATACGGCCGCAGGAAATATTCTGGGTGGCATGGCTCAAGCTTTCTTATCAGATTTAAACAGCTACGATGGAAATATAGGAGAGTTTCATTTAGCTAGAGCCTACTCTAAAGGTTTAAACGACGCTTTCACCCGACCTTACGTGGGAAAAATAACAGGAAAAGATCGGTCTGGGGCTAATAGAATTACTCCAGAGTCTTTAATTTCAAATGTTTTTAACGGAAGCTTCGCTGCGGAACGCGCAAGAGCCATTGATGCCTTGGGTCAATTTGAAATAACTCAACAACTTACAACTCTTCTTAATCTTAGCCCAAAAGAAGTGGACGATGCTCGACAAGGTTTAGCTGCTTCTTTATCTCAACTGCCTACCGGAGATACTGTTAATAGCCAAGGCATGGTACAAGGATTAATAGACCGTGTGGCAGGACGTAGCTCAGATGAGGTAACAGCTATTGTTGATGAACAAATAGCTCAAGCGCGGCAAATGAATCAAGGAATAGGAAGTGAACCCGGATATGAAAGCTTTCGGTTTTCTCCAGAATATTTTCAAGCTTTAGAAAGTATTAAAAATTTGCATGAAGTTCAAGCTACTGCGATAGGACAAAACTTAGAAAGCTCTGAAGCGGGCTCTTTGTTGGAACAAATTAAAAATAGAGCATTTGATGTAAACACGGGTTTTATTGATATTCCTCAACTTAGAAATGTTTTGGCGGCCAATAAATCGTTGTTAGACAAGGCTCCTGAATTAAATAGTAGTTTGCAAGGAATTTTAGATCAAACGGTTAATACGCGTTCTGTAATGGAGACAGGGTTAAGAAATTTAAGAGAATTGTCTTTTGATGATGAAGGAAAATTCAGCGTCCCTGCTTTGCAAAAATGGATGCGATCCGCAGAAGGAACGGGAATGCTGCAAGCCTTTCCCGCTTTAAACGATGATATGCAACGTATAATAGATACAAAAGGCGATTGGTTAAAAAAAGTTTCAGAACAACCCGATTTAATAAAGCAAGCGGAAGAAGAAAATGCTTGGGGGTATTATTTAAACACGTCTGGATCAAATAAAGGACGAGCCATAGAAGACATGTCTATGCCTTTTGAAGCTATTCTTTCAAACACTCAAGCATTGCCCACTACTAGACTTAATGATCTTTGGAGAGTTGCAAAAAATTCCCCTGAAGAAATAAAACTTCCTTCTGGAAGCGTTGTAACAAATAAAATGGTTAAAAACGGTTTTAAATCTTCTTTAATTGGAGCAGTTTTAAATCAATCTGGACTAATGTCTAAAGACAAGTTTAGTCCTATAAAAGCATACGAGTTGTTTTTTGAACCTTTAAAAAGGTCTAGCTCCAAAATTACATTAGCCGAATGGGTCGTAGAGAATAAGGTTATGCCCGAAGCAGAAGTAGGCAGATTAAAAAAACTTTTAAGTAGGATGGCTGAAATTGATATTTTAGTAGCGTCTGGAAAAGGTATGAATGATTTAGAACTTGCAAGCAAAATGGGAACGTCTATTGAGTTGTTAGCCTCTGCCTTGGGTTCCGCCACTGCTTCAAAACTTTATAAAACAATTGGAGGAGAGAGTTCTGGGACCTCGTCTTTGGCTGTTGTTTCAAGGGGTTCTTCCATAGCCATTAATAAAGCTAGACAAATAATGTCAGAAATGCCCGCTGTTTTAAAACAAACTTATTTTCAAGAGGTTTTAGAAAACCCTGACTTAGCCATTGAACTTCTTGAATCTGCTAAAACACAAAGAGAAGCAGATAAAAAAGCTCAAATGATTGTAGATTTTGCTTTGTCTAAAGGATACTTATATTCTCGACAACCTCTGCCATATGTGGCTCCTTTTGGAAGTCGCATAGAGGCTGGAGAGTATGAGAGTAAGAAGCCCCTTACTTTAAAACAAAAGATTGACGCCGCTTCTTTAGAAAAGAATAGACCTGTTGCAGCGGGTCCTACTCGTAGACAGAACCCTGTCACTCAGACTCCGCCCGTGGTCCCTCCCACCCCACAGGCGCAGGCAGCCCCTCCTCCGAACCAAGCCTCGTCCTCTGGGCCTGTTGATCGGGGGAGGTACGCGGCCCTATTTCCAAACGATATGGTTTCTGGTTTAGTAGACCCCAACCGCGGACAACGGACCTTTGCCCAAGGTGGCATCGTAAGCTTGATGAAAGGACGCTAATATGGGTGATGGCATTTTTGGAACAGACTATGTGAGCTTTGCAGACATGTTCGATGGCGGCGGTCCGGGGGCCTCTGGCGATACATACAGTAATGTAAGTAACGTGGACAAAGATAAGAACAACGACGGTCATATTTCTTTTACCGAAAGCGACGGAAACCTTGCCGGAGGTATTGACGGAAGCACAGATAACGGGTTTTTTCAAAATGTTTTTAGTCCTAATGCCGATAACAAAGACCCCAATTTAAATTATAATGATGAAGGCGTTAATGCTCCCACAGGTGGTATAGGCGCTTTGTTTGATAGCATAGGACAAAGTACAGGTCTTTCGGGTCTGTATGGCGGGGAACCTGCGGGTCCTGATTATTACGCAAGAACTTTAAACACCATTGGTAGAACACGCGGTTCAAATGCTGCGCAAACTTATTTCAATCAAATGATTGGAAAAAATGAAAATACTTTTGGAGGATTACAATTTCAAGATTTATTAACGGCGGACACTACGGAAGCAGATAATAATCTTATAAGCTCTAATGACGGCAGCGGCGGTAGCTTACCTATAGGTGACGG
>Ga0209634_1003849_pt1 | contig 10023 bp, 9 predicted proteins | sample LinPmetageLP40_FD_184043 | JGI IMG/M metagenome (GOLD analysis project Ga0209634, IMG submission 184043) | Marine viral communities from the Pacific Ocean - LP-40 (SPAdes) (version 2) | ecosystem: Environmental > Aquatic > Marine > Oceanic | place: Pacific Ocean | collected 2010-08-26 | reverse complement strand
ATATTTTTTTTAAAAAATAAAAAAATTAATTTAATAATTATTATTGCATCATTAATTGGATTTATAGATGATATATGTAAGATTATAGACAATAATATGAAAAAAACTACTAAAGGTGGACTATCTAATAAAATAAAATTAACATTATTAATAATTTTATTATTAATAATAATAAAGAAATATGGAATATTTCAAGGTATTAATGCCTTTATTTTATTAAATGGATTTAATTTTATTGATGGTATTGACGGATTAGCCGGTACAATCTCATTATTACTTTTATTTCAAACTAATTTTAAAAAAATGGTTATTGTTATATTGTTATTTTTATATTATAATTTTTACCCTGCTAAAATATTTATGGGAGATACTGGATCAAATATTCTAGGAATAATTATTGCTTTGTCTTATAAAGATAAAATTAGATTCTCTAATGTATTATTATATATGACATTTTTTGAAAGTTTATTTTTATTATTAGGATTTAAATATTTATTTGGAATCTATCCAAGTAAAAGAGATTTTTTAAAATTACATTATATTTTAGAAAATAAATTTAGTGAACGAACTATATGTTATATATTTGGGATTGTAACCTTAATTGGAATTATTTTTGATAATTTTTTAAAAATTAATCTTTATTTTAAAATTCTATTAATTAGTTTAATAATATTTTTTGCAATTTATTATAGTTATATAAATATTGATAATCAAGAAGTATATTCCAAAAATAAAAATATATCTGACAAAACAATATTAGTAATCTCACTAAAAGACGAAGAAAATTTAATAAAAAAATACAAATTATTACTATTTAATGTAAAATATCAAAAATTACAACCTAATAAAATATTTATTATAGATAAATCAAATAATCCTAATCTTCAACATGAATTATCAAAAATAATTAAAGTTGATATAATAAAACCCAGTGCTTTGAATAATTATAACTTTATAAATAAAAATTTTAATACAGAATATATATTATTTCAAAATAATTTTTATTTAATGTATCCTAAAAAAATATATATTTTAGAGAATACAATGAATAAAAATACAAATATAAAAATTTTAACAAATAATTTTAATAATATATTTTTGAATGAATTTAATTTTGATAATAATATTATTAAAATAGATAATGAAAATATTGAGTTAAAAAATATAATTATAAGAAAAAAAACATATATACATACATTACAAATCCCTTTAACTGATGATAGATTTAAAATTTATAAATTAAATAAAAATTTAGATATTAAAAAACTGAGAAATATTATTATTTAAAAATATAATAAATCCATTTACTATATAATCATCAAATTATTATTTTTTTTTAGTCTTTCTTTTATTGCAAAAGATAAATTAAGCAATATATCTTCTGTTGTTTTTAAATTTATACAGGCATCAGTAATACTAACACCGTATTCTAAATATTCTTTATTAACTAATTTTTGTTTTCCTTCTTTTAAATTAGACTCAATCATTACACCTATTATATTATTATTACCATTTCTTATTTGATCAGCCAAATAATTTGCAACTAATATTTGATTTGTATGAATTTTTAATGAATTATCATGAGAACAATCAACCATTAAAAATGGTTTTTGATTATATTCTGAAAGTATATTAATTGTTTGATCTAAAAAATATTTTTCATAATTAGGAGATGAATTACCACCTCTTAATATTATATGACAATCTTTATTTCCAGTTGTAGTTACTTTAGCAGCACTGCCATTTGAAGTTACTCCTAGAAAAACGTGTTTTGATTTTGCAGCTGAAATTGCTTGAGCAGCAATTTTTATATTTCCGGTAGTTCCATTTTTAAATCCAATTGGCATTGATAGACCTGAAGCCAATTGTCTATGTATTTGACTTTCTGTTGTTCTTGCTCCAATAGCTCCCCAAGAAACTAAATCAGATAAATATTGTGGGGTTATAACATCTAAAAATTCACAACCAACTGGTAAACCAATTCTATTTATTTCTAATAATATTCTTCTAGCTAAAAATAAACCATCATTAATTAAATAAGTTTCATCAAGCATTGGATCATTAATTAGACCTTTCCAACCTAAAATTGTTCTTGGTTTTTCGAAATAAACTCTCATAACAATCATTATTGTATCTTTATAATGATTTGATAATTTTTTTAAAAAATGAGCATATTCTATGGCCATATTGTAATCATGAATTGAACATGGACCAACTATAGCCAATAATCTTTTATCATTCCCTTGAATAATATTTGATATTTCTTGTCTATAATTTATTATTTGATCTATCATAATATCATCTGGAGGTAAAGATTTTATAATATCTTCAGGTTTAATAATTGGTTCAATTTTTTCTATATTTATGTTAGATAACATAATTATATTTATTTAATAATAAATATAGTTAAGTAGTTTTTAATTTTTTTTTTTTACTTTTTGTTTAAATAATTAATTTATTTTTACTTTTTGTTTAAATAATTAATTTATTTTTACTTTTTGTTTAAATAATTCTTTTTGAATACTTTTTATACTAACATTTTGTGTTGTTGAATTAGTTAAAAAAGAAACAGCAGCTGCAACACCAGCACCTTGTCCTGTAACAGTACATGCCATCATATTACGCATAGCTGCATGTGATACCTTATCTCCTGCTACACATCGACCCGCAACTAACAAATTTATGATATTTATAGGTTTTAAACATCTATATGGAATTTGAAAGTACCTACCAGATGTTGGTAATGTTAGAATATTATAACCATCTATAAATTCTGGAAAAATTCCTATTGTATCTTCAAATGTTGCTTGATTAAATACATCATCTTTTGTTAAAGAATATTCGCCAATTATTTTTCTAGTATCCCTAGTTCCTAAAGTCATTCCAAATGTTCTTAATTTAGCATTTTCAAATCCAGGAGTTGTAGATTTTAAAGCATTAATAGCTTCCAATCCTTTTGATCTTCCTTCCATCTCTGCTTTTGTTAAATCTTTTACATTTGTTGCATCGATATTTTTCATATGAACTAAATTTAAATTAGTTGCTTCACCTGCATCTGTTATTGTTGACCATGATCCATTAATTTCTGTATCTTTAGAAATTAATTTCATATCTTTTGCTTGTTCAAATTCTGCGGATAAATAAGGTGATTTTAAATTCTTTTCTTTTTCACTTATCTGTTGGGTCCAATCTCCACCCCAATCTTGATATGTAGCACCTTTTTTCTCAGCATAATTTAAAAATTTATTTTTATCAACACCAGAACAGCCAAACACTGTTGTTACACCCATCATATCTTTTTTATCTAATTTTGTACATTCTGCTCCTGCTAAGTAAGCAACATCGGCATCTCCTGTACAATCAATAACTCTATCTGCCATAATTGCTTTTCTTCCTGATTTTGATTCACATATAATACCTTTTATCATATTCTTATCCATTATTACTTCAACCACATATGTATGTAAATAAGGTCTTATATTATTTTCTTTAACTAAATGATCTGCAACTACCTTAAAATAATCAGCATCTAAACATTCACTATCATTATAAGGAAATTTGACAGAACCTCCCATTTTTGCTGCTAATTGTTCCATTTCAATACCGATTCCTCGACTATCGATTGTACCCTCATAACGATACCAAGCTATTGTTTCCATACCAACTGTTGTAATAACACCTCCAAAGCATCCAAATTTTTCAACTAATATTACATCAACACCAGTTCTAGCTGCACTTATAGCAGCTGATAATCCAGAAGGACCACCTCCTATTACCAAAACATTACATTTATCTAATATCTCAATTGAATATTTATCTTCTAAAATTTTATTATTATCTTTTGTAAAAGTTCTTCTAATTTCTTCTCTTTTTATTATATTATAATTATAATCATTATTTCTTTTAATATGGTTTTTAATATTATTTAATCTATTTATCATCCTCTTTATTTGTTTTTTTTCATGATTTGTCATATAATATTAATTATATATTTTTATTAAATAAAATATATAAATAATATTATTATGAATAGAATAAATTTATTAAAACCATCATTAAATTTATCATCTACAAATAAACTTATCTTAGAAACAATTAAAAAATTTTCAAGATCTGAATTAAAAGAAGCATTGAATAAAAATTATTCTAACCGCGATGTCTATAAAATGTATGGACAAATGGGATTGTTAGGTCCTACTATTAAAGATTATGGTTGTTTAGGTTCATCTTATAAAATGTATGGATTGATTGCAAAAGAAATAGAATATATTGATAGTGGTTTTAGATCTATGTTTAGTGTTCAATCATCATTAGTTATGAATCCAATAAATAAATATGGTAATCAAGATATTAAAGATAAATATTTACAAAAATTAGCTGAAGGAGAATATATAGGATGTTTTGGTTTAACAGAACCAGATTCTGGCTCAGATGCAGGTTCTATGATAACTAAGGCTGAATTATCAAATAATGAATATACAATAAATGGTAGCAAAACATGGATTACTAACTCACCTATTTCCGATGTCTTACTAGTATGGGCAAAATATGAAAATAATGTTCATGGATTTGTTTTAGATAGAACAATGAAAGGCATTGAAACACCTGAAATAAAAGATAAAATGTCATTAAATTCATCAACAACCGGAATGATATTTTTGGATAATGTAAAAGTACCATTAGAAAATAAATTAGATATTGTTGGAATGAAAGGTCCATTAAGTTGTTTAAATGATGCTAGATTAGGAATATCATTTGGTGTTTTAGGCGCTGCTGAATCTTGTATTGATACATCATTAGATTATGGATTAAATAGAAAATTATTTGGATCTCTCTTAGCAGAAAAACAAATTTACCAAATGAAATTAGCAGATATGATTACTGAATATAATTTAGGATTATTAGCCGCACTAGAAGTAAGTGAATTAGTAGATAATAATGAAGCAAAACCTGAAATGATTTCAATGATAAAAAGAAATAATTGTAATAAATCATTAAATATTGCTAGAACTGCTAGAGATATGTTAGGAGGAAATGGAATTACTCGTGAATACAATATATTCAGGCATTTAGTCAATTTAGAAACTGTTAATACATATGAAGGAACATATGATATCCATTCATTAATATTAGGTAATTATTTTACCAATTATAAAGCATTTTAAATAATAATTGAAAAAATAAAATCTTATGAATTTTATTAACTAATCAATAATAAATAATTATGTTTAATTTTTTAAGAAACTTAATAATACCAAAAAATACAGTTCTTTTAGGTAGATGGAATAGAAATCAATCGGCTGATATTAAAAATATTTTTGCAAATCATGATCATTGTGGTGATATTATTTGCAAAGATCCTAAAGAAATTACCAGACTAATAAATAAGGAAACAATAATTAAACCAAAAAAACCAAAAGGTAAATAATAATTAATTTTATATAATTAAATAACTTGTTTTGAGCGTGTTCAATAATTATCAATTATAGTATTACAATAAATAACTTTTGATTGTATTTAATATAATTTCACGACTATCTTCTTTTGCATGTGGGAAATGTGTTTTATTAACAAAATAAATTGTTCTATAGTTCTTAGGATTATATTTTAATAAATATTCTTCTTCATCTATTTTATTTTGATTTTTGACTTTTTTAGGTACTCTTTTATTATATATACTAAAAGTTGTTTCAATATATAAATGTCTGAATGAAATGGTTTTAACCTTTAATTTTTTAACTTTAGGAAAATTTAAAGTTACATATGTATGTATATATTCAATTAATTTTTCTATAGCATTATCATCATAAGTTTTAGATTTTTTTATAAGATCTTGAATATCAGATTCTTTTATATCATTAAATTTTTTTGATTTAAATAATTTTTCCCATTCATTCTCATTTATTCCTATAGATTTTTTAATTGCTATTGGAGATAAATAACTACCATCAATAATAAAATTAATTAAACATTTAGAAGGATATTTTTGACTAAACGTATAAGTCCATTTAGATCCTCTACTATGTCCAATTAAAACAAATTTTCCTTTAAAATTTTTTAATTCATTATAAACTTTTTCACAATACTTTTCAATATCTAAATCTTTAATTGTAAAATCAATATTTTTTTTATAAAAAGATTGTAAATTATTATCAATTATCCATTTTTCATAATAAGGTAAATTATAGTAGTTTGGTTCAACAAAATGAACTTTACCTAATTTTTTAAGTTCAGATATAAAATTACTATTATTTAATTTAGGTTCATTATAATCTTTTAATGGTTTAGTACCTACAAAATTTAATTTAAAATGTTTTTTGGTAGTCATATTACCAGGAAATATTATAAACATAATATTTTGTTTCATATATATAATATGCAATATTTTAAAAAATACTTAAAATATAAAAATAAATATCTTAAATTAAAAGGTGGAAGCACTCCATCAGAACCAGAATTAAAAGGTATTGAAGCTAAATTGGTAAATCATTTATTTTTGAAAAATGATAAAACCTATAAAATACAAGATAAAACAAGTACTTGGGACCGTTATTTATTTCCAAATGAATCTAATCAAATTAAACAAAAAGAATTAATAGACCAAACACCTGAAATTAAGGATGGAATTCTTGTTTCATGTGGAACAGAAAGAACATTAAATACATTATCATATAGTCAAAAGTTTTTAGGTTTAGTATGTATCGATGTTAATGAAAATGTAAAATTATACAATGATTTTAATTTTCTATTAATACGACTTGCTGAAAATAGAGATGAATATATAAATATCAGAAAAGGTAATTTTGTTTTACCATCAATAAAAGAAAGATTTGGACAACTTCCTAGCATTCTTCAAAATTATTATTTAGAAAATTTTGATTCGATGCATAAAAAATGGAGTCAATCTATTAAATATTTAGAATCAGATATATCAGTTCGTGGTTTTAATTTTGATTACTTACGAGATGATGAAACATTTAATAGAATTCAAGATTTAATTAGAAATGGCATGTGTGTTACACTTTATCAAAATACCCCTATACTTGAAAAATTTGAATCTGAAGGTAGAATAAAAAAACATTTTCTTTTTAATGGAATAGGAGGAATTCATTATTTAAGAAAATTAAGAGGATTTCAAATATCTTTGGTTGATAGTAGTAATATAAAAGAATATGCTAGATTGAATAGATCAACCATAATGAATAGAGATATGAAATATTTACTACCAGATGATGCAGAAGGAACAGAAACATTTGAGATATATACAAATGAAAATTTTAAAAAATATTATATAATACCTTTAGAATATTATGAACCTATTGAGATTCCTCAAGAATTTAAAAGTTATGTTTTATAGATAAAGATTTATAATATTTTTTAAAATGTCATTATACATAATTAAAGAAGAAACATTTATAATAAATTACGATTTTTATAATCAATATCTAGAAAATAATCATTTTCAAGAAATATTTGAAAAAAGATTTGAATATATTAAATCAAAATACAATCATAATGAAACTAACACAAAAGATAAAATAATTCAAGACTATTTTGTTGAAATTTTTTCTTGGAGTGTGATTCCCAAAGATTTATTACTACATTTATCTAATTTTTTAAAGAATTATGATATAAAGTGTATTTTAGATCCTTGTTGTGGTAATGGTTTTCATTCATTTTTATTTGAAAAATTTGGAGATATATATTCTTTATCTGCAGATATTCAAAAAGAATCTATGGCTTGGTCTCCTATAGTTGAGAAGGATGGATTAGTATTTTTAGATGATTTTAATGAGAAAGAACACTTTGAAGGTGCTTTGCTATTATCTTGGATAAATGGAGATGTATTAGCCTTAGATTTATTAAATAAATATAAGGGTAATATAGTAATTAGTATTGGTAATTATGAATGTTTAACCACAAAATACTTATTTCAATTAAGAAATAATTATATTTGTCAAAAAAGATATATTTTAGAAATGCCTTGGAATTTAACAGAAAAAATAGAAATTTATCATAGAAAATAATATTTTATAATTTATATTTAAATCTTAAATATTTTAATTTATATTTTATATATTTCATTTCAAAAGAATTTTCAATATTTACTTAATCTTACTTTTAATGCTTCTATTCTTGCTTTAATATTATTTATACCATGTCTTAGTCTATGTCCTTGATTGGATACAATTTCAGTTTGTAAATTTTTATAAACTTGCTTTTGTCTTTCAGGAGATCTATTAGCTATTACTTTATCCATATATGTTTCATAAGGTAATAGGAGATCTTCTGATTTTAGTCTAGATAATTCTTCTTTAGTTAGTATATGTTGAAATTTAACATATGATGGATAATCATATTTAAATTCTTTTCTTATTAGTTTATTAAATGTACTTGAATGAAAGTCTATATTAAATTGCTGAGTATTACAAGTTATATTTAAATTAATAAATTCAACTAGATTATTATCATAAAGTGAAACAGGAAATTTTTTGTAAATAGAATATATCTTATTCAGTTTATAAATCACGACTAAAAATTATAACTGGTATATTATTTTTATGCAATTCAATTGCTAGAAAAATTAATAAAAAATCATCATGTTGTTTAACCATATGTTTTGTTTTAAATACCAAATTGATAGCAATTTGACTTTGAATATATAAATATCAGAAAAGGTAATTTAATTTTACCATCAATAAAAGAAAGATTTGGACAACATCCTATAATTCTTCAAAATTATTATTTAGAAAATTTTGATTTAATTTATAAAAAATGGGAGCAATCTATAAGATATTAAAAATCAGATATGGCATATTTAAAGTATTATTTACTAAAAAATAGCGAATACCAAACATCATATTCTTTATTTTTCTCTTCTATATCAATTGCTTCTTCATAAGAAATAGATTTTAATTTGTTAATATCTTCTTCTATGTTAAAATCTGTATTATTCATAATTTGGTCATATTGATTTTTATATATTTTTATTTTATAATTTAATTCTTTAAAAACTCTTAAAGAACATTTTAACATCCCCATTCCTTGAGCATTAACTATTTTTATTAAATTAAGTTTACCTTTATTTTTTTCATGTTTAATTATTGTTCTTTTTAGTAATTCATAACATATTTTTTTACCTCTATATTCTTCTTCTAAAAAAACCCACATAATATGTAATATGGGTTTTTTACTTTCTTCGGTATACACAACTTGCGTACAACCTATTATTTTTTCACTATTAATTAAAAAAATACCCCAATAATTTTTATTTTTTTTAATAGTTTTGTAGGTATGTATTATATGATCGTTTGTTTTTTCTTTTATATCTTTTACAAAAGTAACCTTTGTTTTATTACTAACATAAATATATTTCATTATATTAATTATATAATAATATATATTTATCTATTTATCATGATGAAATATATTATAAAAATAGTATCGGTTAATAGGAACTTATTCATGTAATATAATGTTATTAAATTGAATAAAATATACCACATAATTATACTACAATATGCAATTTCAAAAAGAATCTAGACATTGCACTTCATAAATATGTTGAAATTATTATAAGATATGTGTATAATGATTCTACATATGAAATAAAGATCAATCTATAAGATATTTAGAATCAGATATGGCAATTCTTGGATTTAGTTTTGATTATTTACGAGATAATGCTACATGTGATAGAATGCAATATCTAATTAAAAATGGTATATGCGTGACACGTTGATAGAACAAACTAACATAATTCATACGTTCTTATATGTTTATATTTTAAATATTTATTTTATCTTGAATCATTAGACTATCTCCAATACTGATATCAGATTAACTTTTTAATTTATTATAATAGATAACCTTTGATTGTATTTAATATAATTTCACGGCTATCTTTATAAAAATGTGGAAAATGAGTTTTATTTACAAAATAAATAGTTCTATATTTATTAGTATTATGTTGTAACATATATTCTTCATTATCTAAAGAAAATTTATACCAAGCGTCTGTAG
>Ga0209634_1003847_pt1 | contig 10025 bp, 10 predicted proteins | sample LinPmetageLP40_FD_184043 | JGI IMG/M metagenome (GOLD analysis project Ga0209634, IMG submission 184043) | Marine viral communities from the Pacific Ocean - LP-40 (SPAdes) (version 2) | ecosystem: Environmental > Aquatic > Marine > Oceanic | place: Pacific Ocean | collected 2010-08-26 | reverse complement strand
ATTTACTTCTATCAGATCTAATATCTACTTTGGTAGAAATGCCATGACAGTAATCTACATACTGATTGAAGGTTAACTTAGGCTCGCCATTACGTTTACAATTTCTATTGTGAACAATTAAGCCGGATTCCCATTTAGCAATGTTCTTTTTAGTCATTACAGGCTTGTACTTTCTTTTACGAATAGTAGTCATACCTTGTGCTAGATGCATAGTCATAGTATTATTATACTTGAATATGCAGAAATGTCAACCAGAAGTTTTATCTAATAGTGCAGTAATAAATCTATTTTCAAGCATTGGTATGTATTCATTGTACAAATGTTCTCGATTTTGTAATGCAATTCTACTCATCATATCCCATTGCTTTTTATCAGGTTGCGGTGTATCTTTTATTGTTGCAATCATTGTTTTACATCTTGTTGCAAAGTCATCAATTGAATCGTAACTTCTATCGATGTGATTTTCATATATATTAAATCCTAAACTTTTAATATAATTTTCAAGTCTAGGATACTCGCCAAATGTAAATGAAGGTTTGAGATATAAAATACTCTTAAGCCATTTTTCAGTTATAAGTCTAACATCAGATGTGACCCAGTTTAGATTTGTTTCTACATTTAAGTTAAAGAAACTTTGTTCCCACCATAATGAATTTGATGTTCTATCTCTCATCCATTGGTCTTCTTGGTCATCTGGTAATTGCCTAGGCACCCATTCTTCTCTATTAGGAAACTTAAAGAAAAGATCACTGGCCATTCTCGGCCATGCATCACACATGCTGTATCGCATTTCATTAGAATTATTTTCCTTGTTAACCAACCCTGCCTTAACTGCCTCTTTCAACATATATTCTCTAGGTACTGTTGAATGCCCGTTTAAACTTAATACTTTGTAAGTTTTATTTTCATAGTCTAATAGTTTGCGATCATCTAGTAAATTAATCTTGTGTCTAGTGTGTTGGTCTAACATTCTTCCGTGTTCTTGTAAATGTAGCCAGTTGTGTCTTATAATTGTATTTTCGAATGCATTATCTGAAGTAGGACCGTTAGTCCAAAATGTAACATTGTCTAAATTATATCCCATATCTTTAAGCATTATTTCCATTACTACAGTTCTTTGAAGATGTACTTCAAAGGTGTCATCTATAAAAATATGTCCGCTGTATAGATCGAATATTAGGTCTCTATCAGCATCAGTTAAGTTAAAGAGCGTAAGCCAATTTAACATTAGTACGCCAGGCCCATCTGAAGGGATAACTGTTTCTATTTCTTGTATTACTTCTGGGTATCGTTGAGACATCCAAAACAAGATTGTTGGTCTTATAAAAACACCTCTGGTTAAATCGTTATCTGTTTCGCATACATCTTGATATGCTGTTTCAGATTTAACGTGATTAGTTAGTTTGTGTAAATGCTTTGTGTACTCGTTTCTAAATGCATTAAAAAAAGAATCGTTATGATTCTCATTAATCTTTAGGTTGTTATGACAATAAACCCGGTAGTTGTCCGGAAAGGGATTCGACATTATGAATAGTCTTGTAACATCTTCCTAATTTCTAATGCGTGTTGTTCTTCCATGCCAATCTGTCCTCTGGCATATTCTTCTAACATAATACTTGCATCAGCAACTTCTTCTAGTAATACTTTATACATTTCTACTGCGGCCATTTCATGTGCTAAACTTTCTTGCAAGACTTGATCAACACTATGATTATGCGACTCTTCTATGTGTGCAATTTTTTGTGTAGGGTGGCCATTAAAGCCTGTTATGTACTCGCCTGCCTGTAAGGCATGGTCTAGACTCTCAGTTGCTTGTTCTTGTAGGAATGCTACAATAGGAATTCTATTAGGTCCTGTAATCATTAAAGAACTGTGTGCGTATCTTACAACACCAGCCATCTCTAGTTCTACTATTTTATTTAATATATCGCATACTGCGGTTGTGTTTAATTCTTTCATCTTCATCTGTTACTGTACCATGTTACTGCTATGGTTACTATGCACATTCCAAATACCAATGCTATTAATCCATAACCGTTCATTTAATTTCCCCGTCGTAATACTCAAGGCGTTCTATATCATCTTCAGTAGTTTCTTCGCCATATTGTATTTCTATAATATGACATGGCTCTGTACTTTTGTTTACAATCTGATGCCAACTTTCTGCTTTAACAGTAAACGACTGATCTGTTTTAAGTATGTGGTATGAGTAATGCTCCGGTAAGTTTGTATCTGCTCCATACTTGATTTCACATTCACCTTTACTTACAAACCATATCTCACTTCTTTTAAAGTGCCTTTGGTAACTAATACCCTTTCCAGGTTCAATTACTAACTCTTTAACTTTCACTGCTGTATCTTGAAACAAGTCACTGAACTCGCCCCATACTCTACGTTCTGTAGGATACTGCCATTCTTTTAGTATCCAACTGCTACTGTTGGCTTTGTTATCTCCGCCAACACTAAACTCGAATGTGTAACCTTCAACTGCCATTTCGGGTATGTTATCTTTTCCTCTATCACCTCCGTTACAGAATACATAATCATTATCGTGTCCGAATGCGTCTCTGACTTGCTTTAGCCCTTTGGTTACACTTCCATCCTTATCGTCAACAGCATACACATTGTCTACCATGTCCATGCGTTGTATGATAATTGCCCTTTCTTCGAATGGCATAAAGGGTCTGCCTTTCTTTCTAGTTAACCATTCATCACTGTTTACTAGTACAACTAGTTTGTCACCATATGCTGATGCACTTGATAAAAGGTTTATATGCCCCGAGTGTAGAGGATCAAACCCGCCACTCACGACAACTATTTTCACTTAAGACGTCTTCCAGTGAGACGTTTAATACGTTGCTTCTGCATAAAGGCCTTACGTTTCTCACGTTTACCTTTCATGCTTTTTAAATTGTCACCTGTGTGAGGCATCCACTCTCCTTTAGAGATCTGCATGTCTTCTGCTTTTCTTGTTCTCTTAACGGCGGCATCCTTTTTACGTTTTCTTTTAGCACTAGGCTTCTCATAAAATTCTCTTTTGGATAATTCTTTTTGCCTGTCTGCACGTTCCAAAATCTTTTTCAATTTTCTCAATGCTCCGTTAACATCACCGTTCCATACACTAATGGAGGTGCCTTTCATCTGTTCTTCTTTTGGTTTGTAATCTTTTCTGATTTGCTTTTTATCTGTGTTAAAGCGATCTACTGTTTTCTTTGTCCAGTTATTATTCTTCATATGTTATTTGTTTAAAAAATTTGTAATCAATTAGTCGTTCCTGGTCCCCATTTTCTTTTACGCCTAGGGGTTTAGAATCTTCCAACTTACTAGGATAATTATCAAAAATTATCTTGTTTATGCCTCTTTCGTGGAGATCATGTGCATGATACATTATCCAATATAGTGATTGCTCAACTATATTTTTTAGTGACCTAGCACCCATCTCTTCCTTCTTTGCAAGATCTACAACACTTTTGTAGTAGGCGTCTGCAAATTCAACTTCTAAATTATCTAAACCTAAAAGTTCTTTGTTCTGTACTATAATACTATTTTTAACTTCTGTTAATATCTTTATCATATCATCTGCAGATAAATTGCTTAACGTTGTTATTACAGGAAGTCTACCTACTAATTCAGGTATCAATCCATATTTAATCAAGTCATCTGGTCTTAAATATTTTAGCATCTCTAGGCGTAATTCTTTGTCTACTAATTTACTGTTAAAACCTACACTTGATTTCTTTTTAATTCTACGTTGTATTGTATCTTCTATTCCTACAAATGCTCCGCCTACAATAAACAAAACATTTGATGTATCAAACTCTACATATTCATCTATTAGTTTTTTACCTGAAGAAATTTTTACTTTAGTTGTTGTGCCTTCTATAAGACGTAAAAGGGCCTGTTGTACTCCTTCGCCTCCTACATCGCGTGTAGAGGAGTTAGATTCACTCTTACGGGCCTTCTTATCTATTTCATCTATAAACACTATACCTTTTTCAGCAAGTGCAACATCATAATTTGCTAATGTTAATAATCGTTCTAGTACACTTTCTACATCCTCACCTACATATCCTGCTTCAGTTAGTGTAGTTGCATCTGCTATTGCAAAAGGTACGTTTAAAATATTTGCCAATGTCTTAGCAAATAATGTTTTACCTGTGCCAGTAGGACCTACTAACATAATGTTACTTTTTTCTATTTCTACTTGTGATGATATTCTTTTGTAGTGATTGTAAGCACATGTGCTTAATATGAGTTTAGTTTCTTCTTGACCAATTATATGTTCATTTAAAAATGCATGAATTTCTTTTGGTGTTAGTAATTCTTCAAAGTTAAACTCTTGTATAGAACCTGTATTTTCTTTTTCTATAATTTCGTAACTAATTGCTATGCACTCATTACAAATATAAACACCAGGGCCGGCAATTAGTTTTTCAACGTCTTCTCTGTGTTTTCCGCAAAAATTACAAGTTAAAGATTTGTCGTTTTTGTTTTCTGTCATTTTTTCCTAGTGTAACGTAAGTTAGTATTCTTGTCCTGTATGTCGCCTTTCTTAGGTAATGGAACTGCCCAAAATCCTAATTTCTGTTTTAATTCTTCTTCTGAACTTTTTACTAGTATATCATAGATAACGTCTGCACTAAGATCCTCTTTATTCAATTCACTTGCCGCCATAATGTTAGCCGCATGTCTAAGATCCTTTGTGGATTCTTTTTCTACTATTTCTATTTCAAATTCGTCGCTCTTAGTATTTAACTCTTTTTGGAGAGAGATGGTATGATTTTTAAGTTTTTGATTCATAGTCTGTAACTCTTCTATCTTAGAAGTGTCTTCTCTAAGGACTACTCTTTCTGGTCCGGGGACTTCCACTCTACGTTCTGGTCCAGGGACTTCAACGACTCTTTCTGGTCCGGGAACGTCCACATATTTGGTGGGTCCTGGGACTTCCTTTTCGACAGTGACCACTGTCTCCTTTGGGACCTCGATCTCGACGATCTTCTCAACGACTTGCTCAACTTCAATCTCCTTAATGATTTCTTTTTCAACTACTCGTTCTACTATAACTTCTTTTGGCTTTTTGTCAAGAAGTTTTTCTAATTGATCTATTTTGTCTACTGCTTTCTCTAGCATCTCTAAAGTATGTGCATACCTTGTGTATAGATCATCTACGCCTTTTTTAATCTCATTTTTTTTCATTGAGTTTTTTCTCTAGTCGTTTTTCTAAATCTTTGATTGCTTTTGGCACTTCTATTTGCATGTCTATTTCTTTTTCTACCTCAACGATTTTTTCGACTTCAACAACTTTCTCAACTTCTTTAGGTTTCTTATTTAATTCTAATCTTAATTTGTTTACTTCTTCCTGTAAACGGTTAGTTTTTTTTTGATTGCCATCTTTTGACTTTGGTCCTGTGCTTTCTAAATTGATGCCATGCCTTAATAAAGTTTGGTTAGCGGCAATGACTAGCATAACTGCTAATGGGTCAAATACAAATACCAAAAGCAGTATGAATATTCTTACTGCTTGGTCCATAACATTTTGTTCTGAACTTCCATATATAAGTTCTGCTACATATTTAATTGGTCCTACTTCTCTATCTAAATCTCTTACAATACTTTCAGCCTCATATTTTTCATCTTTAAGTATTGCGATATCATTATAAATTGTATCTATATCGTTGTTGAAGTTATCAAGTTTAGTTAAGTCGTCATCTTGTCTTTCTTGATTGCTGTTTCTAAGTCTGTTGATCTCTACGTTAGCATTGTCTATTGTTTTTTGTGCTTCTGCTCTATACCTGTCTATGGTTTCTTGTTGAGCATTTATATCTAAACGTATCTGATCACGTTGGGATGCCTGTTGGTCGAACAGTTGATTTGCCTGTGCAATATAATCTATTTTTTCTGTTTCAGCACTTTGGAAAATGCCGCCTTCATCTAGTGTAACAACTTCTACACCTTTGTTTCTAAGTTCGTTAACTGCTGTGTCTAATGTTGTCAGTTGACTTCGTAGACTTTCTATTTGTCCTTGTGCGTAATCTATATCACCTTGCACTCTATCCCAAGCACCGTCTCTAATTGATTCTTGTTGGTCAATACTTTCTGATACGTCTACAGTTCCGCCTATACTTAAAATCCTATCTTCTATGATATCGATTTTGTTTTCTTGTCTTGCTATCTGTCCATTGATGCGTTCTACTTCTGCAAATGCTACTTGCCCGTCTGCAGATACTTCACTGGCCGCTTTACTAAGGTAACCAAATATGCCCATTGATGTAATAACCATTAGCAAGAATACTGCGGTGGTTAGATATGCCTTGAGAGCAAATCCTGTTTCGTTCCAATAGCGATATAGCCAACTTGCAGTAAGCAACTTACCAACTTCTAGTGTTCCTGCCATTACAGCAATGCTCATAGCACTTCCACTAAAGAATATCATAAGACCTATTATACTAAACCATGCGGCAACTCCGGCAATGGCCAAGGCGGTAATTAATGTCAATATCCCAAATAGCATATACATATTTATCGGTAAAACGGAACTCTTTAAAACGTAAGTGGCATTAAAGCATCTTATAAATATGTAAATATGCAACAGATCGTAATAGAAATAGCACTACCTAAAGACAGAAAGCATTCTGCAAACCCTGATCATGTACTAAGCCCCGGTATTGCATCTCTGGTAGGTTTACAGTTCTTACCAGAAGATTTACAAGCAAAAGAAGAGTTAGCAAAGAAGTATCACAATATAATAGATTTAAAAGGATTTTCTACTAATTTTTTAAGCAGACATCCAGATCCTAATGTGCATATATGTGAAATGAGAGGAATAAACGGATATAATATTGAGGACATAGTACATAATCGAGAAGAAGTATACAACGAGATTTATGAGAAATATGGAAATAACACACAGGTAATTTTCCATATAGATGAAAAAAGAACACAATGGAAACTGATTCCACATGCTTCACATATAGCAAAAACATTCTTTGAAGAAAACATTACTATGATTGGTTTTATATTTGAGCCTAATATGGGTTTGATAGAATGTGACTGGAATGCTAAAACAACCAGAGGCTATACAAAATATATTCTAGAACACTATGTTAATATTTTTAGAGATTATAACATAACACCTAAAGAAATGCTGTTATATAATTGTAACCATGCTGTTAATAGGCCAGAGATACGAGGAGTTTACGAAAAGTATTATAGTAGATATAATATCACAGTAATGGAACCTAGTCCAACTTTTTGGTATCTAACTGCGGCATTCGATTCTAACACACCTTACTTTAGAGACTCTAGTTTATTACAACAAAAACTAGATGAAGTAGAACAAGTATATGGCAATAACAACCACAATTTCCATCGATCGTTTTTATGCTTTAACAACAAACCACGAACATATAGAATACAATTCTTAGCACATTTAGACAAAGAAGGATTGTTAGATGACACAGACTGGTCATTAGGTTTCGATCCTAAGAACAACTTTAATTGGGGAGATAAAAGAAAACTTCCGCTTGACTTTTTAACAAAATATAATGATGTGTTGCCTAAAGCATATGAAGACGATATCAATACTGCTGATTCAAATGATGGTTTCTTAGGAGTTAAGACTAAACTACAAGAACATGGTGTACATACAGTTAAGATGGAAATGGAAGGAAAGGATATACCTATTGATCCATTTTATACATATCATGGACTATTAGGTAAAACAAAGTTTGCTTTAGTTACAGAAACATACGGATATCATTTAGTAGATGAATCATGGTCTGATGAGAAACTAGAACAATTTATGCAGTCAGAAATAACAAACGAATTTCCTATATGGGACTTTGACAGAACACTACTTAGTGAAAAAACTTTTAAAATGATTGCATCTGGAATACCTGCATTTTGCATAGACACCAGATATACAGTTGAGCATTTTAAGGAATTAGGATTTAAGTTTCCTTGGGCAGATATGGCAGATTATGACCATATAAGAAAGTTTAATAACCGTTCTAAAAAACTTGCATCAGAATTACATCAATTTCAAAATATGGATACATCACAGTTTGTAGATGCTATCCAACATAACCTAGAACTGTTTTTTGATTCTAAAAGAATAGCAGAAGAAATGTATAAGCCTTTTTACAGTTGGGCAAATGATTAAAATAGAAAAAATAAGGCCGATAGTTCCAACAGGAATGCTCCCTTATACTGAACAACTAATTCCTATACAACCAGGCTTAGTAGATATATTTAATAGTAATCCAGATACATATATGTCATGGTATTACAAGGACTTTCCTTTTAAATTACCTGATAATATACAAATAGGTAAACTTAAAGGCATAGGTTTACAAGAACTTTTAATCAAAGAACCCGATGATACTTATTATGAAATAGATCAAGAATCTTTTTGTCAGATGCCTAGACGTATGCTCAAAGAGTTAGTTACTAAACATAAAATAATTATATATGATTTAATGGAAGGCGGAACTTATTATAATCTAGTTCGACTTAGAGAGCGATTAAAAAACATACAACCATTAGATATGATACTATTTCATAGTGGCTCATTCTATGGCTGGCTTGAAGATCCTAAATGGAGGCAAATATATGCACCCTTCTATGCTTTGTTTACATATAACGTCAATCGTTCAAAAGCAAAGTTTAAATACAATCCTAAAAAATTAGCATTAGTTCCTTGTAGGAGACCTAGGGATTCTAGAGTTAAGTTACTTGCTAGATTACATGAAAAAGATTTATTAAAAGAGTGTGATTGGAGTTTAACATTTGTAACATCACCTGGGACAGAGTATGGAGACTTTTTTAAAAGTCCTAATGTTAATGCCCAACGTTTTTCATTTATGTTAGATACAGACGAACAGTATATTAAAAATTTTTATAATGCACACAAAGACCAATTGCCAAAAAGTTTTGAAGATATGCCGAATGTACATTTTAGTGATACATCATTAATATCTCCTAAATGGTATGGTAATTATAAATTCAATATTGTAACTGAAACATTTGATACTCCTGGTAATCATTTTTTTACAGAAAAAACGTTTAAGCCAATGATGTTAGGATTACCTTTTGTAATTTATTCAGGAGCAAATTGTGAGAAATACTTATCCAGATATGGATTTCGAACCTTTGAAGCAGAATACGATAAACTAGGTTATGGTGAAAGAACTGATGCGATAATTGACTTTATACAACAAGATCATAATATGAGTGAGCTCGAAGAGATAGCACATTACAATTTTAATTTAATGAAAGATGAAAATTTTCTTTTAGATATCATAGTCAAAAAAATAGCACTTATTCGTCAATAAGTGCCACCGCTCTAAACTTATCTATATATTTTTCTTCGTCTGTTATGTACTGTATTAGTCTTGCTATTATGCCGTCGCTTAATAGTTTAACAGGCTTACAGTAAAACCTTTGTTAATCTCTAAATTTTACTTTAGTATGATCGTTAAGTTCAACAGTAGCACTATTATGCTCATGTTCTCTTACTGTGGTCTTTTGTACCCAACATCTTCCGTTTGTTAATTCCTTAACAATTTCATCTGCTTTGTCAAAAGCCATTTCAGCAAACCTTTCACAACCTGTGTGTGAAACAAGTCTCATGTCAATAAGATTTTTCTCTTGTAACATTTTAATTGTTTCCATCTCAGGATCGTTTTCGGCTACCAAGTAAGTATGATCGAACATATATTTCAACCATTCTTTAAGTGGCTTTAGTCCGCCAAAGTCTACTATCCAGTTACTCTCGTCAAGTTCGTCTCCACCAAAAGTGAATTCAAACTGTAGAGCATAACCATGAATTAAATTACAATGCGAGTCTGCCCGCCATTGTCTAAATGCACAACTGTGACCAGTTGAGTGCGAATATGTTTTACCTGAATAAAAACGTTTGTTCATTATGTATGCCTCAATAATTATATTATTATACAGTCTATTTAGGCAAGTGTCAAGTGGTTATTTTGGAATAGTGGCTAGTCTACCCAACTGTATAGTTGTTG
>Ga0209634_1003846_pt1 | contig 10025 bp, 6 predicted proteins | sample LinPmetageLP40_FD_184043 | JGI IMG/M metagenome (GOLD analysis project Ga0209634, IMG submission 184043) | Marine viral communities from the Pacific Ocean - LP-40 (SPAdes) (version 2) | ecosystem: Environmental > Aquatic > Marine > Oceanic | place: Pacific Ocean | collected 2010-08-26 | reverse complement strand
TGTACATCTGACGCTGAAATGTAGCTGAAGGTAACTGCAAATTGGTTTGTACTACCATTAGCAGTATATTTTACATAAGATAAAGCCATAGTAAGCTATCTCTCCTTTTCTTGTTTGTTAAGTTAAATTAGTTGTTGCCGAATAAATATTCTTCAGCAGTTGTATTAGATGGAACTAGATTTCTTTTTTTGTCGAATACTTTGTCTTGGTGAATGGCTTTTTCAAGTTTTATACCACCTTCATTAGACCATTGATTACTTTTAACAATTTCTTTTTCTGCAAATTTTCTATATTCACGAACTATATTTCTAATAGCTTCTACTCTTGTTCCTTCAAAAGTATTTTCATTAGTTAATGTTAAAGAATCTGTTAATTCAGTTTTATATTTTTTAGAATTTATTAAATGTTCAATAGCTTCATTTAAAGTTAATTTTTTACCAAATTTAGGCATCCTACCATTTTCTAATATTAAATTCATAGCATAATGGGAAGTAACACCTTCAGGTATAATTGTGCCATTATTCATTTTATAAGATTCTGCATTTTTAAATTCTAATAAATCAATATTTCCGCTAGTACCAACAGTAGTATCTAAAGGCTCAAATCTAGTATCTAATCTTGCTATTTCGTTTAAAACAGTATCAGTACCTTTTTTCGTAATTGAAATTGGGTTTACTAAACCATCTAAATAATTTCCAGTTTTTACTATTTTACGACCTGTAACATCGTATTTCGGCTCAAGTTGGTCATTATAATATGGTACGCCTTTTTTCAGAGCATCAAGTATAGTTCTTACTTCTCTATAGTTTTTATCAAATTGAACATTTTTAACAATATTAGGAACAAAACTTCCTGCTTTTTGATTCCAAAATTTCTCCCAAGTTCCATCTTCTCCTGATTGTAAGGCTTCGATTAAATCGCCAACACCTTTTAAATAAGTTTTTGAAGTTAAATTTTGAACAACTGCACCAACACCTGAAGTAAATATGGCAAGATGCGAGTTACCATCTCTATTTATGCCATAATTAAACTGCTCTTGTAAAATTCGTTCTGCTTGTATTGTTGTTAAAGGTGTTTTTAAATCCATGCCTGATTGCAATGCTAAAAACATAGTATAATGAACTGTATCAAGTTTTTGTTGTTCTAAGTCTTGTGCAATTTCATTAAAATCACCAATAACTCCAAAAAACATTCCCCAAGGGTCAAGCCTTTCATAAGAGACATATTTATCACCTACTTTAAATGAATAAGGTTTCCATCCTGTAGCTATGTGCTGTTTTCTAATAAAAGGGTCTTTACTTCCACCACCTGTTATTTTACCTGCTTTTGCTAACTCATAAGCACCATAATACATTGCAGTACCAAGCGCAAACTGACCCATAGCTTCGGCTCTTTCAGACGGATTACCGCTTGTTAATTTTGTTCTAAATTCTTTATGTAATAAATTAAAAGCAGGAGTTCGTTTCCAAACTTCTCGCATAATATTAACAGGCGTTCTAATAAAGGGTACAAATTGTCTTAAAATTGGAAGCGCATTTACAGAATCTTGAACTTTAGAACCTAAAGCACTTCTTGTAAATTTTTGACCATCATAACCTTTAATTTGTTCGTCTAATTTTTTAGTAAAAGTATTAGTCTGCGCATAGTCAAGGGCATATTTACCTGTTTGTGTATCTGTGGCTCTACCATCAATTACTGCATCATCAAATATTTTAGCCATTCTATCGGGTATGTCAGTTTGTTTAATTTGACCGTTTTTAGCTTCAAGCCTTGCCAACTGCATACTTCTTGCGTAGGCTTTAGCTCTAAAATTTAATTGTTTAAAAAACTCGTCTTCAGCACCAAGAAAACGAGAGGGTAATCTAATACCATCACCTATAACTGTAGGGATAGCTTTTTGATAATCCATATCTATTTTAGTTACATCATCTAAAAAGTTATCACCTGATTTTAAACTCATATTAGCGTATCTTAAAGAGTCCGCCCAATATCTACTTAAACCTACATAAGTATCTACACCTTCTCGAACTGAAACAGAATCTAATCGCAATGCTCCACCCAATATCATTTCTAACGGAGTTATAGTCGCTTGAAATGTATTTGAAATCATATTAATTAAATGGGTTTTTGGGTTTGATAAAATTGCATTTACAAACGCTTCATTCAAACCATTTATAATTTTACCACCTTTTCCAATACCTACTAATTTACCAAGACTTTTTATAAATTGAATTACTTTAAATTGGTCATTACCTATTCTTGATAATTTATCTATTAATATTTTTTTACCATCAGGTGAAGGTCGCCATTTATATTCGTTATTAAATTTAGTCCATTGTAAAATTGTGTCAGGATTTAAAACATCATTACCTTCTTTGGCTATTTTTTGTACTCGCAGAATACGAGAGCCTCCTGTAGAAACTGTATTTACTGAAGTTAATAAGGTTTCTAATAAATGATATACTTTATCAAAATCATCTATTGTTGATTCTCCTCTTTTAACTTTATTTGCTATTCTACCAATAGAATCAGCAAGACTATTAACAGTCATATTACCTGCTAATTGTTTTACATCGGCATCTTTCATTTCTTTAGAAAGATTTGCTAAAGACGATAAAACATCGTTAGGGTCTAAACCTAATTTTTCTGCTTGTTTTATAACTTCTTCATCTGTTCGTTTTACGCCTTTTAAATTCTTTTTTAAATTTTCAAATATTTTATTTAAAACTAAAATAGACCCATCTGTTGAATTTCTTTGCCATTTACCTGAAGCAAAAGTTTCATCTAAGACTTCTCCAAGTTGATAAGGTTTATTAGTATTAGGATTAATGTCACCTCTTCGCCATGCTTGTAGTTTATCATCAAGGTTTTTAAAATCTTGTTCAAAACCTTCATCAAAATAATTTCTTAAATCATCTGCGTTCTTTTTTGTTGTACCTTGTTTAGCATCTATATTTTCAAGTGTTTTCTTTTTCTTATCAAGTTCGTCTAATCTTTTATTTTTAGCTTTTACTGATTCTTTTTTAACACTTTCATTAATATTTGTAGTTTCAATTTCATCTATTTCTTTAAAGGCTTTTTCATCACCTTTCTTTCTAGCGTTATATAAATTCTTTGCTCTACGGAATCCTAAAAATATTGTTTCAACAGCACCTCCTAAAAAAGCACCTTCTAAAGCTAATTTGAATTTTCCTTCAGCCCAAGTATCTGTAGGGTCTGAAGCTAAGTAATTAGTTAATTCGTTATCAATACCATAATCGACAGCTAAATCTGATAATCTTGCAGTATGTTCATCAAAAACTGTAAAGTCAGCAAAAGCACCTTTTACTATTCCTTGAGTAATTTTTGTACCTGTTGATGCACCTTGCAACACTTTTGCACCTTTTAATATTTTACCACCTGTAAAAAACCCTGCTCCAAATTGAGCTACAGGTCTAACAAAAGCTCCAGTCATAGTATCGGCTTTATCAACTTCAGGTAGATATTTAGTAACAGTATCATCTATTCCTGCGTAGCCAAAAACAGGGCTTTTTATTTGTCCATTTTCAGCTTCAATTTCTTTTCGTTTTTTATTAGTAATATAACCAAAACTACCATCAGGCTTTGTAGCAAAACCTCCTCCAATACCGTAATCCATCATAACTTCATCAATAGAATCGTTTACATTACCTGCTAACTGTCCTGCTTCGTTAATAGCATCTCTAACACCACCTACAATTTGTAAAGGTACATCTGTAAAAAGACCTCTTTTTTTATCATCATCTATTGAAGGTTGTTCAGTAGTTGCTTCAGGAGTTTGTGCAACTGCTCCACTTATGTATTGATTTGATGCGCCTTCACCAAATAACAAATTAAAAGTTGTTGCATACTCAGGATTATCTCTTAAATATTGAATTTGTGATTCAGTAGGCATGGTTATTCAGTTCCTTTTATTGGAGTTTGTGTACCTGATTCATTACCTACTGTTGGAATATTTACCGCTATGTCACCACCTTCTTGTAGTGTACTACTCATTTTTACAGGCTCATATAAATATTTTTCATTTTGTATGATTAATTCTTCAAGCTGTCGTGGAAGTAAATCATAATAGGTTTGTTCTTCTTCAGTTAGTTCTTCTTCAGGATTTTTAATTTTTTCAGTTAGGGTTGCTAAATCAGTTTCTTTAGCTTTTATTGCTTCTTTAGTTTGTGCTGATAACTCTAATCTTTCAGCATCTACAGTTTTCATAGTATAATCAACTGTACTGTTATTTAGTGGTTGATTATATTTAACAGGATAACTTGAAATCAATCGTGCATTTTGTAAACTAGTTTCAGCATCTTCATCAAATTTATCTGTTTCAACTGCTTTGAAATAATTATTTAGTTGTCTTGAATATTCTTGCTCAATTAAAGCTATAAACTTTTGTTCTCGTTCAAACTCAGGTAAATCACCATAAGTTGCATCTATATAATTAGAAATTACTCTTGCTCTTTTTGTAAAAGATATTTGAAAAGCACCTGAACCTAATGAGGGGTTTATTTGTTGAAACGCCTCTCCTTTAAGTAAGGTTCTTTGACCTAAATTTAATAAATTTGTATATATCTCATTATCTAAAAACTTAGCATCTGCTCCGTTTCTTTGGTCTTGTAGTTCATTTTTAAAATTTTTAAAATCCGTTGCATTAATTTCTTTAGCTTCTAAAGCCCTTTCTAATTGGTCAATAATAGTTTCATCGTAAGGGTTTAATACTATTAATCTATTAAAAGATTCTAATGTATCTTTGTCACTTTTAAGTGCTTGACCATCATAAGCATTTTCATAAGATTTAACAAAAGTTGCTAATTCATTAATAGTATTTAAGTTATTTTCTAATAGCCATAATTGAGTTTCTTGACTACTTGGAACATTACCATCAAAAGCCTGACTATCATACCACTCAACAAAAGAGTCTTTTCCAGTTTGGATTTTTTCATTTCTAATATCTTTGTCTCTTGTTTTTCTGTCTTGACGGTCTTTTTCTTGTTTAGATAAAATCCAGTAATAAGCATTTTCTAATTCTGTTGTATATTTAGGTATGTCATATAATGAGCTATCGCCACTTGTTTTTAAAAGTTTTGCTATATCTAAAATATCTTCATCTAAATTTTCTTTTGCGTAAGCTATAATACTAGCTACAGTTTCAGTATTTAAAGCTACAATGTCTTTAACATCTCTAAATTCATTTATTTTTTGATTAATTTTTAAAGCAATAACATTGTTCCTATAATCAGTATCAGAACCTACATAATCTTCAGGTACTACTAAATTATCAGCCTCTTCAATATCATTAACTATTTGACTACCAAATATTTGATTAAACTTTGTAGACATCACACCTAATCTTTGACTAGATAAAATTGAATTTAGTTCAGACCTTACTCCATTAACGCTAGGCTCAAAATTTTCTAATACAGTTTTTGAATCATAACCCCAAACATTATTTTCTACAGACCACGCATCTAATTTTTCATCAATAAAATTATTTAAAACATCAGGATTTGGGTCGTCTAAAAATTGACCTTGGTTTTGTGCATATTCATCTTTTATGTAAGATATAAATTTTTTACCTAAATCTTTAACTTCTAATTGATTGTAGCCAATAACAAAATAAGGATTAGCCCCTTCAGGAATATCACCGTCTGCTACAGCTTGTTTAAAATTCTTTTTTAATAAACTTTGGGCTTTACTACCTTCTATTTTATTATCTTCCGCTTCAAATTCATATCTCTGTTTGTCTAAACGCTGTAAAGAAGGAATAACACTTCCTAAAGATTGCACTAGCTCTTTGGAGGCTTGACTAACTACAGGCTCTACTTGTGGTTTAAAATATTGGTCTACAACTCTACTAGTTACTCTACCTCTTACACTTGGTAAAATCTGTTGTTTAGGGTCTCTAGTAGCCATTATGTACCTCTCGATTCTTCTCTACTTCTTCTCTCTTGTTCTATTCGTATATCAGCGTAAGTTCCTGCAAACTGTAAGCCTCTATTAGCTAAAGAAGTCATTGGAGAAAATTTAGTTACATAAGTTGAATTAGCTTCTTGTCCTAGTGAAATAGCTTTCATGTTTTCTCTATGTTGTACTAGTTCTCCTGCAAGATTATTTAATTGAGCATTTTTATATAAACCTTCTTCTCGGTAGTATTCAGCAAATAAAGCATCTACAGACCTACCGCTAACACCACCTTCACCTGCTTGTACTTCAGCAGTAGCTCTAGCTCTTTTTGACTTTAAGCCTTGTTCAGCCATTTCGCCTCTAGTAGCTTTAAATTCTTGTCTAATGCGTAACTCTTCAGAAGCCATTTTTTGAACAGCGTTTCTTCTTGCCATTTCATTTTGTCTGATTTGTTGTTGCCTTCTAGCATCAGCTTCGGCTTTGTCGTTCATATAGCCCATACCTAGTTGGGCTACAGCAATTACAGTTTGGGTAACTGGGTCACACATATTTATTCTATCCTTACAAATTCGTAAAATGGTCTTTCTTCGTGACCATACTTTTCTTGTTTATTAATGAAGTTAAATCCTAACCATCTTAGCCAGTTAATATGTACTGTATTTCTAGCATCGACAAAGTTATGAATTATTTTATGTCTTTTATTTAAAAATGATAAAACAGCCTTACAATGACGAAGGAAAGTTATTTTTAATAATTTAATATCGTCTGTTCCTAATAACCAAATACATCCTGAGTTACCCCAATTCACTACACCAAAAATTGCTACACATTTATTTTTATGATAAATAGCGATAGGTAGTTCAGAATATTTAATACCTTTTAATAAGGCAGTAATAGGCAATTCTCCTGAAGAGGCATAAATTTCATTCTTATCATCTAACCTAATATGTTTAGCAACATATTTACAATCTTCTTCTGTTGCAATTTGCATCCAACTATTCATTAAATATTTCTTCCTCGTTGATGCCAAAAGCCTTCCCATTCAGCATTAACAAAAGTTGAAGGTAAAAATGAATTGTTCTTTAATATTATTTTTAGATTTTCATTTGTAGATTGTACAGGAAACTTAAAATTACCTGTTTCTAAATTAACTGTACCCATTAAAGAAGTACCTACAACTGAACCTGTAAATGTATTTGTTGATTCGTTTCTTCTATGAGGTGTTACTTCAGTTTTAAAAAATCCTGAATCATTAAAAGAAACTGTAAAATTTCTTATTTGCAATCTACCTTCTTTAATAGCGCTTTTTCCGCCACTAGAAGATTCACTTTCTTTAACAAATTGTGTAGAAAACTGGTAACTAAATTCATAAGGTTCACCAATAAAAAACTTTGAGTTACCATGATTACCTGAAACAACTATTTGTGTACCACCATTTGTTTGACTATGTATTGGAATAACTACACCTGCAATTTGATTACTACCATTTACAAAACGAGTTACCATCTGCATAGTATTATCTATGGCATAAGGTAAAGTTATTGTAGTTTGATTTAAACTATTGTTGTAATTAGTAGAAATTTGAGATTCATTTAATTTAGAATCTATATGCGTTAAATAAGTTGCACCTGTATCTACAGGCGATGGTGAAACATCCATACTCATTATGTAATAACCATCAGACCTTCTCACTACTAAGAACAAAGTAGTATCTATAAAATCTATATTTAAAATTATGTTATCTGTAGCATTACCGATTGTCCATTTATGCCATGCACTTTGTAATTTTTCGGCATTTGAATAATAGTATTGATAAACATATAAAGCATTAGTTTCGTCACTACTTAAAGCAACTAAAATATTTTCATTACTTGCTGTTGCAAACTTTTTTAAATTAGAAGGTAAATATTTAGGTACTGTTGCAGTAATATCTTCAGCTTCATTAACATCGGTGTCTGCTGATTGAAAATACTCTCTTACACCTGAATAACTACCTTTATTAAAAGCAAAATAAACATTTCTACCTGCGCCAACAGGAGCTACAGTTAAACTGCTTTCATACTCAGTAACAACATTTGCGGTTACATTTTGTGAAGTAATAATACCTTTACCTGCAACTACAAATTGTGATTGGTCTGAAAATAAAAGTAACTCTTCATCAAAAGGAATAGCAAATCTTAAAATAGCAACTTTAGTGTGCGAAACATTAATATCTATTGGGTCAGTATCTAATATTGTAGTAACCGTTTCAGGATAAAACTCAAAAAAGTCTCCTGCTCTTGACATAATTACTGCTTCATCTGATAAAAAACCTAGTCTGTTTCTATGAAAGAAAATATCGTTTATTTTTGCACCTATAAATGATGGGTCAGGTGAAGAAGCACTATCACCAACTACCATATTACCCCAAGCTACTTGGTCAAAAGTAAATGTGCCATTAGCATTTCTTACTAATTGGTGAGGTAAAGTTGAGGCATCAAAATCAATAATAGTATTTGGCGCTACGGTTTCTTTCCATACTCCTTCATCATTACTATTGGTACTAACAAATTTTACATAATAATTATCAAAACTATTTTCTGCTGAATTAGTCACTTCTAATACATGACCATTTTTTGATTTTGCAGGTAAATCTATAAAATTTTGTACGGTGTCTTTTACTACTTGTGAGGCTTGGTCTCCATAACCGTCTGAAGCTAAAACTGTAAAATCTGTACTTCTAGTAAAATGAAAGGTACTACCAAAGTTTGTAACCGTAAAACCTGCACCACTTACAGCATTTGCAATTTGGGTACATATATTTGATGTTGTATAAGTAGATGCTACATCAGTAGTTGTAAAACTGTAAGTTGTACCTGCTACGGTTAGTGAATACAATGTGCTAGGTACACCTTGTTTTACTGAATACAAGGCTTCAAAAGATGTTGCACCTGAACTGGTACTACCCTTTGCAGGTACTTTAGTTTTATTAACAATAAAAGTATAATCGGCAACAGTTACCGCCCTAATATCAGTAGCAGGAGCAGAACCATTTAAGTAACCAAACCCATTAGGGCTATTTACTGTTTTGGCATTACCATCTATATCGTGAACCGCTATAGTACCAGTATTTACAGTAACTACATATCTTTCATTAACATCTCTATTTATTGTATGAATAAAAATACTACTTGTTGTGTTAGATGAAATTTTAGCTACATAATTTAATGGAGGTCTTTTTTTCAAACCTTCAACTACGGAAGAAAAACCATTTATTTGTGCTTCACATTGAGAAGGTAATCTTAATGTTTCAGGCTGTTGGCTAACTCCATTTATTAAATTTGAAATCGCTTTGTTTACTAAAGGCATAATTAATTTCCGCTTGAATCAATAATTGAACTGCTGTTCCTGTCTATAATTCTATAAGTATCGTAATTATTAAATATATTATGGTCAGCAGTAGAAGTTTCTGCTTGTTTTAAAGTGGATAGCGCTATGATTTCATCTTGTTGTGTGTAGCCTCGTAGTTCTGAGCTACCAATCATTCTATCTAAGAACATTCTTGATGCTCTAATAGTTATATAGCGTCTTGCACTTTCTGGAATTTCAGTAAAATCTAATAAGATAACCGCAGTACCGTCTAAGTCTTTATCAAAGACAAAAGTTCTTCCTTGACGATTGTAAAGAAAAGCCCCTCGTTGTACGCAGTCGTAAGTTTGTTTACTATATTTAGATGGGATGATTTCCAATCTAACAATGTTTGTTGCTAAAGGTATTTTATTATCAACATTTTTAGAAAGAGGATATTCTAATTCAGTATTGAAATGCCATCCTCTAGTTTGCACTTCACGATTAACTTCATTTAAAGTTGCTACTGCCATTGTTACTTCATTAGGAAGCGTTCCTGTTAATGAGCTTACTGGCGCTTCTCCAATAGTGGATAGCATAGTATTGATTGCTTCTAGTTCAGAAGTAGCAGTAGTGATTGAAGTCATAAAGTTCCTTATAAAAAGGAGACCCCAAATTAATGAGGTCTCCCTTGTTTTGTATTAATGATAAAAATTAAGAAGTTTTAATTTCTACACAAGATTCAGGTCTTAGAATTCCATGACCCATTGCGTATTTACCAA
>Ga0209634_1003845_pt1 | contig 10025 bp, 9 predicted proteins | sample LinPmetageLP40_FD_184043 | JGI IMG/M metagenome (GOLD analysis project Ga0209634, IMG submission 184043) | Marine viral communities from the Pacific Ocean - LP-40 (SPAdes) (version 2) | ecosystem: Environmental > Aquatic > Marine > Oceanic | place: Pacific Ocean | collected 2010-08-26 | reverse complement strand
TTCGGCGACCTGCGTGCCGACGCCGGTCTTGGTGTAGAAGCCGGGAATGCCCGCGCCGCCGGCGCGCATGCGTTCGGCGAGCGTGCCCTGCGGGCAGAACTCGACCTCGAGCTCGCCCGAAAGGAACTGGCGTTCGAATTCCTTGTTCTCGCCGACATAGGAGGAGATCATCTTTTTCACCTGCTGGGTGCGCAGCAGCATGCCGATGCCTTCATTGTCGATGCCCGCATTGTTGCTGGCGAAGGTCAGCCCCTTCACGCCGCTGTCGCGGATCGCGGTCAGCAGGCGTTCGGGAATGCCGCACAGGCCGAAGCCGCCGCTGGCGATGAGCATGTCATCGCGCAGCACGCCGTCGAGCGCTGCCGCGGCATCGGGGTAAATCTTGCCGCCCATCAGAAAACCACCACGCTGCGGATGCTTTCCCCGGCATGCATCAGGTCGAAGCCCTTGTTGATTTCCTCGAGCGACAGGACATGGGTGATCATCGGGTCGATCTCGATCTTGCCGTCCATGTACCAGTCGACGATCTTGGGCACATCGGTGCGTCCGCGCGCGCCGCCGAACGCGGTGCCGCGCCAGTTGCGCCCGGTCACCAGCTGGAACGGGCGGGTGGCAATTTCCTTGCCCGCTTCGGCCACGCCGATGACGATGCTGGTGCCCCAGCCGCGATGGCAGGCCTCGAGCGCGGTCCGCATGACCTCGGTATTGCCGGTGCAGTCGAAGGTGTAATCGGCGCCGCCATCGGTCATTTCGACCACCTTGGCGACGACCTCGTCGCGGCTCATGCCCTTGGTGTTGAGGAAGTGGGTCATGCCGAACTTGCGGCCCCATTCCTCGCGGTCGGAATTGATGTCGATCCCGATGATCATGCCCGCGCCCGACAGCCGCGCGCCCTGGATCACGTTGAGGCCGATCCCGCCGAGGCCGAACACGACGACATTGTCGCCCACCTGCACCTTGGCAGTGTTGGTCACCGCGCCGACGCCGGTGGTGACCCCGCAGCCGATATAGCAGCTGGACTGGAACGGCGCGTCTTCGCGGATCTTGGCGACCGCGATTTCGGGCAGCACGGTGAAGTTCGAAAAGGTCGAGCAGCCCATGTAATGGAAGATCGGCTCGCCCTTGTAGGAGAAGCGCGTGGTCCCGTCGGGCATCAGCCCCTTGCCCTGCGTCGCGCGGATCGCAGTGCACAGATTGGTCTTGCCGCTGAGGCACGATTTACACTGGCGGCATTCGGGCGTGTAGAGCGGGATCACATGATCGCCGGGCGATACGCTGGTGACGCCCGCACCGACTTCGCGCACGATGCCCGCGCCTTCATGGCCGAGCACGCTGGGGAAAAGGCCTTCGGAATCGAGCCCGTCGAGCGTGTAGGCATCGGTGTGGCAGATGCCGGTGGCCATGATCTCGACCAGCACCTCGCCTGCCTTGGGCCCTTCCAGGTCGAGCTCGACGATTTCGAGCGGTTGCTTGGGGGCGAAGGCGACTGCAGCGCGGGTTTTCATGGATAATGGCTCCGGACTAGAGGTGCCGGCGCACCGGCCTCGGGGCGAAATACAATGTGGTGAGCCGTGCTGGGTTCGAACCAGCGACCTACTGATTAAAAGTCAGTTGCTCTACCGACTGAGCTAACGGCCCGACCACGGCGTGCCACCTAGGGGCGCTGTCGCGGGTGGTCAAGCCGGTGATGCGGCCGATACCGCGCCTGCGCTCAGGAAAGCCCCGCGGCTAGCTGGCGCACCGTCAGATGCGTCACCGGATCGTGCCAGTGCGGCGCGATCTCGGCGGCAGGGCGCAGGACGAAGGCGCGCTGCCGGAACAGGGGGTGCGGGATCGCCAGCTCGCCGGTATGCCAGGCCCCGCCGCTCCACAGCACAATATCGAGATCGAGCGTGCGCGAGCGCCAGCGCTGTCCGCGCCGGTTGCGGCCGAAGGCGCGCTCGATATCCTGCAGATTCTCTAGCGCGTCGGGCGGCGCGAGATCGCCCGTGATGATCGCCGCGCCATTGGCATAGCGCCGCAGCGAAGGACCGACCGGCGCGCTGTCGATCACGCGCGCGACCGCCTCGACCCCCCAGCCGCTTTCGGCCAGCGCCGCCACTGCCGCCGCCAGCACCGCGCGCGGCGCGCCCACGCCGGACACCCGGCAGTTCGAGCCGAGCGCGACCAGATATTGATGCTCGCTTGCCTCGCCCATGTGCCCGCCCTAGCGTCCCCGCCGACAAGAGCCAATCGGGAGCGGCAGGTAGATGAAGATCAAGGCAATCGTGGCGGCTGGGGCGCTGGCCATGGCAGGGCAGGCAGCGGCGGACGATCATGCGCCGCGCGACCTGACTGCGCATGAGCAGCGCGTTTACGACATCTACCGCGATATCATCGCCTTCCGCACGGCGGCAGGTCACGGGCAGATGGACGAGATGGTCGCCTATCTTACCGGCCGCCTGGCGGCAGCGGGCTTTGCCGACGAGGATGTGCTGGTCACCGATTACGACAGCGAAGGCGATCCGACGCAGGGGCTGGTCGTGCGCTATCGCGGTGACGGTTCTGCGAATGCCAAGCCGATCGTCATGCTCGCGCATATGGACGTGGTCGACGCCCTGCCCGAAGACTGGGAGCGCGATCCCTTCACGCTGGTCGAGGACGAAGGCTATTTCTTCGGCCGCGGGACGCAGGACAACAAATATGGCGTCGCCAACCTCACGGGCACTTTCATCCGGCTGAAGGAAGAGGGCTGGCTACCAAACCGCGATCTCTATCTCGTGTTTTCGGGCGACGAGGAAACGGGCATGGTCTCCACCCGCGCGCAGGCCCGCTGGGTCGCCGACAATGTCGATCCCGCCTATATCCTCAACTCGGATGCCGGGGGAATCGGCCTGGCGGACGATTTCTCACCGCTCGCGCAGCAGGTGCAGCTGGCCGAGAAAACCTATGTCACTTTCGATGTCACCGCGACCAATCCGGGCGGCCATTCCTCGCGCCCGCGCAGCGACAATGCGATCTATGACCTTGCGGGCGCGCTGACGCGGATTGCGCAGCATCAATTTCCGGTGCGCGAGAGCGAGCTGACCCGCAGCTATTTCGGCGCGCTGGGCCAGAGCATTCCGGGCGAGCTTGGCGCGGCCATGCGGACCTTCGCCGCCGATCCCGCCGATGACGAGGCAATCGCGCTGATCAGCGCCGATCCGGGCTATGTCGGCACGCTGCGCACGACCTGCGTGGCGACCATGCTCGACGCCGGCCATGCCGAGAACGCGTTACCGCAATCGGCCAGCGCCGCCGTCAATTGCCGGGTCTTCCCGGGCGAAGGGGTGGAATCGGTCAAGGCCGCGCTGGAAACGGCGATCGACAATGAAGCGATCACCGTGACGCAGCGCGCCGAAGCGACCGAAAGCCCGATGAGCGCGTTTCCCGACGAGGTCCGCGATGCGCTGGCCAAATCGCTCACCGCGCGGTTCGGGCAGGCGATCCCGATGATCCCGACCATGTCTTCGGGCGGCACCGACGGCATGCATTACCGCGCGCTGGGTTACGATACGGTGGCCATTGGCGCAGGTGCGAGCCGGCCGCAGGACATCTATGCGCATGGCCTCAACGAGCGGATGCGGGCCGATGCCTTTTATGCCGGGCTCGACCACTGGAGCATCGTGCTGAAGGAACTGGCGGGCAGCTAGAACAGCTCGTTGGCGGCAGGCCGCGCGGTGAAGCTGCCGAGCGTGAGCTGGCGCTGGTGCCCGAGCAATCCGCTGCTCGCGATCTCGAACGGGACCAGCACATCGGCGGCATAATTGGCCGCGCGCAAGCGGACTTCGATCGTCGCGGCGTCGGTGCGGTGACGAACGATGGCGGCGGCGCGGATCGTCCCGTCGGCAGCGCGCGGGCGGATCACATCGGCGAGCCGGTCGAGCACGCCCTGCGCGCCTTCGATGGCACCCGTCTCGAGCACCGCGACATTCTGGATCGCGCCATTGGCGCGCAATTCGAACACCAGCGGGAAGAACGTCCCGTCCTTTTCGATCCGGGCGATCGCGGCTTCGAGCGCGGCGGTGAAGAGCGCATCGAGCCGTGCCTGGTCGATGCCCGCAGCCAAGCTCAGATATCCTCGCTGATCCGCCCGTAGAGCTGCGGCCGCCGGTCGCGGAAGAAGCCCATTCCGGCCCGGTGCTTGCGCGCGCGGTCGAGATCGAGCGTGGCGGTCAGCACGCCTTCGCTCGACCCGCCGAATTCCGCGACCAGATCGCCCCATTCATCGCTGATGAAACTGTGGCCGTAGAAGCTCTGCTGGCGATCGGCGGGGCCTTCGTGGCCGATCCGGTTGGCGGCGCAGACGGGCATGCAGTTGGACACCGCATGGCCAATCATCGCACGGCGCCACATGCGACTGGTGTCGAGATCGGCGTCATAGGGTTCGGAGCCGATGGCGGTGGGATAGAACAGCACTTCGGCGCCCTTGAGCGCCATCACCCGCGCGCATTCGGGATACCACTGGTCCCAGCAGATCCCCACGCCGATGCGCGTGCCGAACACATCCCACACCTTGAACCCGTCATTGCCCGGGCGGAAATAGTACTTCTCTTCGTAGCCGGGCCCGTCGGGGATATGGCTCTTGCGATAGGTCCCCATGATGTTGCCATCGGGGCCGATCATCGCCAGCGTGTTGTAATAGTGCTGCCCGTCGCGTTCGAAGAAGCTGGTCGGGATCGCCACGCCGAGCTTGGCCGCCAGTTCCTGCATCGCCTGCACGCTCGGGCTTTCGAGCGTGGGATGCGCGAGGTCGAACAGCTCTTCCTCTTCCATGCGGCAGAAATACTCGCCCGCGAACAGTTCGGGCGGCAGGATGACCTGCGCGCCCTTGCCCGCGGCTTCTTCCACCAGCGCGGACACGGCGGCGATGTTGTCGGCCGGCTCGGGGCGGGCGAGCGGCAATTGCAGGACGGCGACGGACAGCTTTCTCATGCGCGCGAGATAGGCAGCCGCCGCCGTCCAGACAATGGTTACTGCGCCTTGCGGAACAGCAGCGTCATGCGGTCGCTTTCGCCGATCGCTTCGTATTTCGCGCGGTCCTGGTCGCCGTAACGCAGCACCGGCGGCAGCGTCCACACGCCGCCTTCCCAGTTCGCCGGGTCGTTCGGATTGGCGTTGATTTCGCTCTCATCGGCCAGTTCGAAACCGTTGGCGGCGAAGATCGCGACGACATCCTGCTTGCGCATGTAGCCGCGCTGGCGCGCGCCGTAATCGTCGTAGCTGGCGCCTTCGGGCGCGCGGTGCTGGACCACGCCGACCATGCCGTCGTCCTTGAGCATCATGCGCGCGGCCTTGAGCACGTCGTCAGCCGCATTGCCCATGTTCAGCCCGTGCATCGAGCGGAAGATCAGCACGCGGTCGACCGTGCCGGCAAGGTCTTCGGGCATCTCGTCGATCTCGAACGCAGTGACGCTATCGGCTTCGACACCGGTCATTTCGGCGACTTCGGCCTTGAACCGTTCGGTCCAGCCCTTGGCGCGCGCTTCCTGCGCCCGGCTGTTGTAGGTGCCGCCGTCGCTGTCCTGATCGAAGGCGATATATTTGCCCGTGCCGTGCAGATAGGGCGCGAGCACGCGCGTGTACCAGCCGCCGCCCGGGCCGTATTCGGCCACGGTCATGCCGGGTGCGACCTGGAAGAATTCGAGCGTTTCGGCGGGGTTGCGGTACTGGTCGCGCGCTCGGTCGTCATCGCGCACATCGGCTGCCAGCACGGTTTCGAGATCGGCGGCGTGGTTGTCGGCAGCGAGCGGTGACGCGACGAGAGCGGCAACGGCGGCAGTCAGCATAAGACGCATGGAAAATCCTCCTCAATTCGTCCGGCAGTGTTCTGGACCTGCCGCGGGTGGATGACAAGGCGAAGACGGCTTCCTATCTGCTGGGCACAAGGAGATTGACGAATATGGCTCAACAACAGGCGATCGTTGCCGGCGGATGTTTCTGGTGCACCGAAGCGGTGATGAAGGATGTGATCGGCGTCAGCGCGGTGGAAAGCGGCTATATCGGCGGGCACCAGCCCAATCCGACCTACAAAGAGGTCTGCACGGGCAATACCGGCCATGCCGAGGGCGTGCGCGTGACCTTCGACGATGCGCAGATCACGCTGGGCCAGCTCTACGATGTGTTCCTGGGCACGCATGACCCGACCCAGCTGAACCGGCAGGGCAATGATGTCGGCACGCAATACCGCAGCGCGATCTTCCCGCTCGAGGGGCAGGAAGACGAAGCGCGCGCGGCGATCGCGCGCTGGAACGACGAACACCCCGGCCAGCAAGCGGTCACCACGATCGAGAGCGGCGAATGGTATCCGGGCGAGGATTACCATCAGGAATATTGGGAGGGCGAAGGCCAGCGCAATCCCTATTGCCAGGCGGTGATCCCGCCCAAGCTGATGAAGCTGCGCAGAAGCTTCCAGAAATACCTCAAGCAAGACGCCTGAGGAAAAGTCCCGCGGGTCCCTGGGGCGACTTCGCGATCGGAAAGGGGCCGCGTGGCATACGGCACAGCTGCCCCGCGCGGGTCATTGTGGGAAAGCGCGCAAGCTGCAATTGTCGGCGTCATGCCGGGAGCACCGACCAAGGCCCTCACCCGCGACCATGTCGTCCATGATGACGGCAGTGTCGCGTTCGCCTGCTCGCAGGACGATGCGCTGTGGCCGTGGACGCTGATCGGCCCGCACCACCCGGGCGCGATCCAGGCGGCGAGTTATTGGCTCAGCGTCGAATGCGCCATGGCGCTGGGCGGGTGGGACCCGGACAAATGGTCGGCGCTGACCTGGACCCGCTGGAGCTGCGGCGAGCCCGGTGCCGGGCGAATGGCCCGCGGCCGTTACGAACGGACACGGATCGAAGGCAAGGAAAGCTTCTCGATCCAGCTCTACGATGCGCAGGACGCGCCGATCTGCCGCCTCGATGGGCGCGGCGTGGTGTTCCGCACACGCGATTTCGCCCAGTGGCGCAGCAGTGCCAAGGACCGCGGGGAGCAAGTGCGATCGGACCGCTTCGCCTATGCCGGGCGCGAGGCGCTGGGGATTGCGCCGGGAGAATTTCCTTTCCTTGGCCCGCTCGATGGCAGCGCCGCCACCGGCCTGCTCGACCACGCCAACGCCATGCCGCCCGCCCATCCCTGGCTCGACGGCTCGGGCGACCATGTGAACTCGGCGCATCTCGCCGAAGTCGCCCGGCAATTCGTCAGCCTGCTGCGCGCGGGCCAGCCGTTCCGCGTGACCGCCGCCGAGATGCGCTTCGACCGCTATGTCGAACTGGGTGTGCCCTTCACGGTCGAGCGGACCGAGGGCGATGCCGAAACCGTGGTGGACATGGCCATTCGCCAGTCCGGCCGCGTCTGCACGCATATATCGTATCGGATCTCTCCGGAAGAACCGCAGACCGGGAAAAGACAGATCTAGTCTTGGCGAAACAGCAGGTTGCAAAGACCGCCCCCAGAAGACAAAGTCTTGGGGTCAAACTGGGGGTCGGCAAAATGTATAGACTATTCGCTGCTGCAACACTTCTGATCGCGGCACCGCTTTCCGCACAGCAAACCGACGAGCAGCAGGCGGCCTTCGACGCTGCGGTTCTGAGCGACCGGGAGCTGTTCGCAGAGGCGCAGGCCAATCGCTGGCTCGAACAGCCCTGCGATATCGGCGTTCCCCTGTTCGGCGAGATTTTGGAACGAGACCTCGGGGACACACATGTCGCGCGGGCTCAACTCTTCGCGGGCGCCCTGTGCGAAGATGAACGCGACGATTATGCAGCGGGTATGGCCAAGGTCCGCCAGCTCGAGGCGGGCTGGCCGGACTTCGACTTTACCGATCTCGGCCTGTACTTCGCGGTTCGCTCGAACAATGCGGCCGAGTATTTTTCTCGCATGCGGGCGCTCGACAATGGCCAGCTTGGGGAGTTCGAACCACAAAGATTCTGGCAAGGCTTCCGCATGGTTCGTGACCAGGGTGCCGAAGACCGCTTCGATGACATCATGCTGGAGTGGATCGATGCCCGGCGTCTCGCATACCTACCGGCGGATTTGCACGCCGGGGTAGCCATGGCTGCGCTCAGCGCGGCGATCCGGCATGGCCGCGCTGAGATGGCTCCACAATTGCTTGCGACCATCCGCTCTCCCGCTGATTACCTGACCTTGCTGTCCATGCGGGAATATGAAGCGATCTGGCCTTTCGCGGCAGAACGGGCCGGCCCCAATCTCGAGGCCATAACGGATGAGTATGTGTTCTGGGCCAGCGCGCGTCTTGAAAACCACCCCAGCGATCGCGATCGATTCTCGGACGCAGCCCACGCCCTTCATTATGCGGGACGATTCGAAGAGGCGATTGCGCTTGCACGCCAGTGGCGCGAGCGGGATGGGTCTATGGCTTCGATCGAGGAGGGCGATGGCTGGGCCCTCAATATCGAAGCCTACGCCAACGACGCACTGGGACGCCGCGACGAGGCCGACCGGATTTTCGACCAGCTGGCCGCGCTGGACCCGGAGGAACATCCATGGGTCGTCAATTTCGTGATCAACCGGGCATCGCGCCTCGTCGGTCATGAGCGCTGGGTAGACGGGCTCGAAGCCGCCTCGCTTGCGCGCCGTGTCGCCGACAGCTGGGGATCGCAATACGCACGGATGATCATAGCCCGCGATCACACCTGCGCGCTGGCAGCACTGGATCGTGCGGATGAGATCGCTCCCGAATTGGCATTTCTGCGCGAAAACAAGGCGGAATCCTACACACTCGCCGCGCAGGCGCTGCTCTGTGTCGGAGAACGCGCCGAAGCGGTAGATTTGCTGCTTGAAGGGATCGCCGACGAACCGAACCGCAGTCAGGTTCTGGGGGGCTTGCAGCCGAGCACCTTCGAACTGTTCTATACGCCGTCTAAATTGCCGCATCCGGTCGAGTTGCTCGACGAAAGCGCCGAGTTGCAGGCAGCCTTCGAGCAACATGCGCGCGTCATCCCGGAGGAGTTCACGCCGACTGCATCGATCCTCGCGAACCGCTGAGCGCACTTCGAGGCCTTCGCGTCCGCGCGCGAGGAACACCGCTGCTCAGCTCACCTCCTCGGCTTTGGTGCGGACCCGACCTTCTTTGGCAGCATCGCTAGCTGTGCGAGGATGCAACTGGGCCATTCGCGGCGCGACTGCACCTCGATCGACTATCGCATCGCCGGGATCTAGCCGCCGGTCGGGGTGACTGGGTCGGTCATCGAACTGGGCTTTGCTTTTGCGGCCATGACCTCCTGGGTGCCATTTATCCCTTTCCTGCAGGAGCTTACCTTGCCCACAGTCCCGCGTTTCCTGGTCGCACTGACCGCCTTCATCCTTCCCCATGCCGTACAGGCGCAGGTGGGCGGCGATGGGGCGGAGGCGGCATTTGCGGCGTGCGCGGACGCGGGTGCGAACCCCGCGCTCGCCGCCACGCAATGCGCGCTCGTATCGACCCCGCTCGACCATGCGGCGCCCGCGCAGGGCGCAATCGACCTGTTCGTGCGCAAGTTTCCCGCGCGCGGACCTGCACGAGGCGAGCTCTGGCTGATCGCCGGGGGGCCGGGGGAATCGGGCGCTTCCTTCTATCCCTTCATCGACACGCTGCGCGCGGCAGCCCCGGGCTTCGACCTGATCGTGCCCGATCACCGCGGCACCGGCTATTCGGCGCGGCTGTGTCCGGCCGAGGAAAGCGCGCAAAGCGACGGCGGGATGGCTTTGGAAGGGGCCGAATGGGGCAGCTGTATCGGTTCGATGCATGCCGACCCGCAGCGCACGCAATCCTTCACCATCAGCAATGCCGCGCATGACATCACGCTGTTGATGGACGAACTGGGCAGCGCAGACCGGCGCTATCTCTATGGCGTCTCCTACGGCACGCAGCTGGTCCTGCGCACGCTGGCGGTCGCCCCGCCCGCATCGCTCGACGGGGTGATCCTCGATTCGCTCGTTCCCGCGGATGACGATATGCTCCACGACCTCAGCCGCCGCTCGCAGGTCACCGATGCGATCGGACGCAAGGGGCTGCG
>Ga0209634_1003844_pt1 | contig 10025 bp, 9 predicted proteins | sample LinPmetageLP40_FD_184043 | JGI IMG/M metagenome (GOLD analysis project Ga0209634, IMG submission 184043) | Marine viral communities from the Pacific Ocean - LP-40 (SPAdes) (version 2) | ecosystem: Environmental > Aquatic > Marine > Oceanic | place: Pacific Ocean | collected 2010-08-26 | reverse complement strand
GATTGCGAAGGTCGCGGAGATTGCGGAGACGGTTGCTGAGAAAGTCGCTGAGAACGTCGCTGAGAACGTCGCTGAGAACGTCGCTGAGAACGTTGCTGAGAAAGTCGCTGAGAAAGTCGCTGAGAACGTCGTGGTGTTTGGAAATCTGAATTCCATCCATAACTATACGACCCTGGGGAATCCATTATTACCGATGCGTGTGAAAAACTAAATATTATCTTAAAAAATCAATTTTTTCAAGTAAATCAATCAATTAATTCAATTTTTAATTCTCTTGCAAGTTGTTCTAATGAAGCTCTAAGTGATCTTGATGTAACTTCTTCAGGTATTTTACAATCTCTAATCATCATTTTTTCATATTTACCTAAATAAATTCCATTTTTATATTGTTCATTTACATTTAAACATATTGGAAAAAATTGTTCTGCAAGTTCTTTCATTGCATCTGCATAAACTCTAATTTCATATTGTGCATCTTGAGCACATCTTAATTGGAAAAATTTAATTAAATTATTTAAATCAAATTGTACATAAATTAAAGAATATGTACTTAAAGGAAGATTAAATCTTGCTAACTCTTTAGCATAACCTAAATCAAGTAATTCTTGATAAAGTTTATACATTTCATCATGTTTTTTATCCATATCTTCTAAAACTTTAGATATTTGTTGTTTTTGTATTAATGTCAGATTATCAACAGAACCTTGATGATTTATTTCACTTTTTCCTCTATATCCTTCTGGAAATTCTGATAATTTAAATCTAAAATCATCTTCTGGTACTTTACTATATCTTTGTGAAAATTCATTAAATTTTCCAGTACGATGTCTTAAAAGTTGTCTACAAATTGCTATCGGTACTTTTAAACAATATGTTATATTACACATTTCTAATGGAGATGTATGTTTATGTCTAACTAAATATTCTATTAAACCTTTATCAGCTTTCGGAGATTTATTATCACTTCCATATGAAACTCTTGCCGCTTTTGCTATTATATATTCTGGAGTATATCCTTCAGGGTGTGTTTCTGGACCTACTTTAATAACTTTGACAAATCCCCTACCATCTAATAAACCATTTTTTTCTAATTTTTTTCCTTCTAATGAATTAACTTTTTCCATTTATATTATTTTTTATTTAAAAATGGATGAAGAATTATTAGGAAGATGGTTACTTTTTTGTTCTGTTGTCATAGTACTGTTTTTTATTTTAGGTGTTCTATGCACTGTTTATATTATTTATAAAGATAATTGTAATAATTCAAGTAATAATATAAAAATAGATAAAGATTATGTTAATCTTATGAAAAAAGAAAATAAAGAACATATAAACTATATATATTCAAACGAATCTTGGATAAATTATGGAAAAACAAGATTAACTGAAATAGAACATATTTATTATAATGAACCTTTACTAGAACATAAATTAAATTTAGTATTTGTAGATTTTAGAAATGAACCACATTTTGAATATATAATTAAAAACGCTTTAATTAAATTAAAAGGTCAGTGTATGGTAACATTTGTTTGTGGTCCAGAAAACTATAATTATATTAAAAAATTATGTAATAATATAAGTGAAAACATTTATATCATTAATGAAAACAGAATTATAAATTCTCCAAAAGATTATAATAAGATGTGTTACGATATAAATTTTTGGAAAAAACTTAAAGGAGAAAAAATTTTAATTCACCAATTTGATGCTTTTATTTTAAATTCTAATATAAATAAATTTATAAATTATGATTATATTGGAGGTTATTGGTATGAAACTAAAAATAATACACATGTAGGTAACGGAGGTTTAAGTATAAGGACTAAAAAAGTAATAATTAATATATTAGAAAATTTTAAATTAAATAAAAAATTACCAGAAGATATATTTTTTGGAAATATTTTAAAAAATAATGAGAATTTAGGATTTTTAGCAGACGATGATACAGCAAAAAGTTTTTCTATAGAAGGAAGTTTTAGTTTAAATAAATTTGGATGTCATAAATTTTGGAAAGATGGTGTATATTTTAATGATAATATTATTGTCTAACACCCGGTCCTGGAGCTGGTGTTCTAGACCTTTGTTGTTGTCTAGCAATTTGTTGTTTACGTTGTTCAAGTTCTTTTTTACGTTGTTCAATCTGTTTTTGACGTATTACTTTTTGTTGAAGTATTACTTTCTCCTTCTCTTTTTCTTTTTCTTTTTTTTCAGTTTCTTCTTTTTTTTTTATTTTTATTTCAGTTGAACTTTTATTCATAACCATAGCTACTATAACAAAAAATCCCAACCCTCCTGTTAACACAGATATTAAAAATAATGTTAAGAAACTTGTTTCTAGTATCTGTGAACAAATATATATTACATATATCATACAACTTATAACAATTAAAGAAATTGTCATAAATATAAAATAATAATATTCTTTATGAGCAAAATATAATCCTAAAAAGATTCCAATAATTACTAAAACTGATAATATTATAACAATAGTTAAATTTCTTTCTTCAAAATTTTTTTTAGTATCCGTAGTCATTTTAAAATATATATATATAATTATTTTAAAATTATTTAACTTTAGTTAATTGAGAAATTTTTTGATCAATCAAACAAACTTTTGTATGAATATCATAAACTTTTTCCTTTAAAATTTTATGATCTCTTTTTAATGAATTCATTTCTTCACAAATAGTTGATATTTTGTCCATTTGGACACCCATAACTAAACCTCCTGATAGAATAGTGGCTACTATAGGTATATAATTATACATCTTTTTATATAACAAAATGATTTTTTTATTAAATTAAAATAGAAATGGTAAATTTAAACAAAGAAATAAAAATTTCAAAATATAAAGTTAATTCTAATACTTATAATGTTATTAGAGATGATTTTTTAAAAGGAGGTACAAAACAAAGAGCTATAGAAGTATTTCTTGAAAAAGGAATTGATGAGTATATTTATGCTGGTCCTACAGAAGGTTACGCACAAATTGCATTAGCTTATTTATGTAAATTATATAAAAAAAAAGCTATATTATTTGTAAGTGGCCAAAAAAAATCTCACTTAACTAAAAAAGCACAAGATTTGGGTGCAAAAATTTTTTTTAAAAAATATACCAGAAAAATTGCACAAAAAAAAGCACAAGAATATGAAAAATCTCATCCAAAAAGTAAATTATTACCATTTGGATTGGAATCTCCAGAATTTTTAAAAATGTTGAAAAAAAATATTAAAAAGGCTTTTCCAAAAGATGTTCAATCTCCTAAAAGAATGTGGTTAGTAGCTGGAAGTGGAACTATACTAAAAGCGTTACAATCTGTTTTTCCAAAAACTAAATTCCAAGTTGTTCAAGTTGGTAAAAAAATATGGCCAGACCAATTACGAAAAAAAGATACTCTTTACATATCATCTAAAAAATTTTGGGAAATAGCCTATCCTTTGCCACCTTACCCTTCTGTATCAACGTATGATGCTAAGTTATGGGAATTTGTTGAAGAATATGGTAAAGATGGAGATTATATTTGGAATGTAGCAAAAGACTAATAAAATTGATTTAATTAAATAAATTTTATTAAATTCTTCAATCTTGATCTACGATCATGGTTTTGAGAAAAATAGCAATTTGTCTTGATACAACTGCTTCAATGGGAAGTTCATTAGAAGCTTGTAGAGAAGCTATTAAATTCATTATAAAAGTTTTATCCATAATTTCTAATGTAGAATTTAAATTTGTTGTTTTTGGAGATTATGATAATCAACATACAAATATAAAAAAAGTTGTAAAAGTTTTAGAAAATATCAAAGATATTTTAAATGTACAACTAAATTCTTACGGTTCAGGCGGAGATATGCCAGAAGCACATGCAAGTGCTCTTTTTACTTGTTTACATATAAAAGGAATAACTGATATAATTTTTATAACAGACGCTGTACCTCATAAATTTTATTACAGTACCAGACACATTAATGGTAAACTCTGTGATGATAGTGAAACACAATATTTACATGAAAAAACAGCACTCGAAGGAAAAGGCTGGATAGATTTAGTACAAGAATCACAAAAAAAAGGAATAAATTTACACATTATTAATTCTTGCTCTTGCTACATTAATTCAACTTGTTATTATAATGATATAAATGATAACTTTGTATCTGTAAATGGTCCTTTTGGATCATATGAATCAAATATAAATTTGCCTGATCTTACAACACAAAATGTTTTAGCATCTCTTTTAGACCTTGTTAATGAATTTTCAGAAGGAAATATATCTAAAAGTATTGAACACAAAAATGTTTTTGATATTTTTTGGGAAATAGTTAGATATAATCCAAAAATTATTAAAAACCTTAATTTTCTTTCTAAAGGTTATTATAATGCTGTAAGAAAAGGTAAACTACAAAATTTACATTCTGATATGATACAAAAATCAAGAAGTTCTCTTACAGCAGAATTACTTGAAGAACTCATAGAATTTAGCAATAATCAATATGAAACGGTTTCAATTAAATCTTTATGGGAAGGAAATGAATGTAACCTTTGTATAGTTTATTCTGGAAAACATTTTAAACCTAAAGAAATTGCAGATATTTTTGCAAAATCTGATCCAGAAAGTCTTGAAGAATTAGGAAAAGGGTTTAAAGTTACAGATAAAACTGATGAATCTTTAGGTTTACCTTTAGAATCTTTCGAAGACATTCTTGGACTAGCTGCGATTAATGAAGAAGAAGAAGAAGTTCCAATTATTCCTGGTAATTTTTCTAATTTTATGTCGTGTCTTGCTCATTATAATAAAGATAATTTTATCGCAAGTAAGGCTTTTGAGTTTATTTTAGGAAAAGATTATCAAGAATGGCTTTGTCATGAATCTTCTAAATTAGTTCCTGATTCTGTTTGGTCACCCTTAAACATTCATTTAATGGAACTAGCTTTTCAAAGAGCAATATCTAATACAGAATCTGCGTCAAAAGTTTTAAATAAAGTTTTAAATCCAGAAAAAGCAAAGTCTAAACTTGAAATTTTAAAACGTCTTCGTCGTTTAATGAAGTTAAGATCATTTGATCAATACGTTAAAAACGTTGTAGGAGAAATTTCTCCTGAAGGTTTACCTGAAGAAGAAGTTGTAAGATTTATTGATTTTATTCCAATGGTTTGGTGTCCTTTTATGTGTAAATTTTATCCTGAAACAATCACGTTCCCATGCGAACTAGATAAAGTAAAGGAAATTATAGAAAACCTTAGGATACGTAGAGATATGTTTTTTTATCCAGGTAAATTCATATGGACGGATGAACATCTTGAACTTTTGGAAAAAAAAACAAAAGAAAAAGGTAAATGTCATCTGTCTATATATGCTATATGTTGTCATATTGATGACAATGAATATCATCCGATAGAATCATTACGTAAAGGATACAGGGATGATTATGCGATACATAGTTATGTTTTTGATAAATATACAAAATTATCCACTCCTAAAAACTCAGGTGACTTTGAAAGGTTGTTTAAAATTGACGGATTAACAACAAAGATTAACAAAAGTGATATTAAAAAAGACGGTCCTGAATTACACCTTTGCAGTTCATGTAATTGTATCTATTGTGTACATGATACAAGTCACGGCGATTACGAAACAAAGAAATGTGGTAATTGTCGTAGAGGTGTTTATCACTTTAAAACATATAAAAGAGAATGCACCGGATGTAACAGAGGATATATTTCTGGAATCAGAGATGATCCGATAAATCCAGAAAAATGTATCTACTGTTCTAGTAAATCTAAAAAAAAGATTGAATCAGATCAGGTAAGTTTTCTTCACCATATAATTGACCCTAATATAGAAGTTTTTTCGAATAATTTTGGAATCCCCCTTCAATTTATTCGGAAATATATAGACTCTGGTTGTTCAATGGCCAAGATGTTTAGAGAAGACCCTTCTGATAAAGAAACTGCTAGACCTCTCGGGTCTTTGCCAGATTTGTATAGTGAACATGGATGGAATAAGACTAAAACTTCGTTAGGAGACCTAAAAATAAAAATTAATGGTTTTACTTTGTCTATGTCGAAAGATACCTTTGATAGAGTTAAAGAAATAATTATGAATTCTGGAAAAATAAATTGTTCTATTTGTTTTGACAGTTTTAAGAAAACAGAAATTCATAGTTTGTGTAAAAATCCTAAATGTGTCACTCAAATATGTAGTGATTGCATTAAAGGTACTTTTGCAGGAATTAGTCCTGGAGAATACTTTTCAAGACAGCATATTGCTTGTTCTTTCTGTAATTCAGCACTTAAACCAGGGTTAGTAAAAGAATATTCGAACGAGAATAGGAAAATTTCTGAAAGGAACTCTTTAATTGTAAAAGATAAACTTGTTAAAGATATTTGTTTAAGACCGGATAACATAGGTTTATGTGAAGAAGTTGATTGCGAATCACGTTTTCCTTATTTTGTTATCGGAGCAGTTTGTGGAGCAGATGAAGTAGAACCTGAAAAAGGATCAAGACGTTGCGAACACTGTGTAAAAAGACTTTTTGTTCCACCTTCTACTAAACCAAAGTTTCCAATGGAAGGTGGAACTTTAGATGAACACGGTTTTTGGTGGGTTGATAATACCCCTTATAGACAATGTCCTAATGATGATTGTGGTACAATATATACAAATAGTCGTGGATGTTTTCATATGTCTTGTAATTGTGGTATTCGTACTTGTTGGGGTTGTGGTGAAATTTTTGATTCGTCAGAAATTTATGAACATATCTCGACTTGTACTAAAATTCCTTTTCTTGCAGACCATCCTGAAGAAATACGTAGGAATTATTTATGGTATATGTGTGAACAACACGATCCAGATCATCATAACCATTATGATTACTATTAAATAATAAATTAAAAATTTTAAAAATAATTATCATTTTAAATTAAAATGATAAAATTACCTTATAGAAATATTATTAAAAGAACAAAAAATTGGACACTTGATGACTATATCGAATATCAAAATGAATTGGATTATAAACCTTCAGGATTATTGTATGAAATTAAAGAAGGTGCTTTTAATTGGGCAGAATTAACTTGGGGAGACCATATTTACAAATTAGAAGTTAAAACTAAAAATATTTGTAAAATAAAAAATTATGATGATTTATTAAAATTTAATAATAAATATAAAGGTAAAATAACAAATCGTGAAGATTTATTAGAATTTCCAGGAGCTAAGAAACATACATTAATTAATTGGGAAAAAGTAAGTAAAGATTATGATGGGTTTGAAATAACTAATTACAATAAAATTAAAGATTATATAATAAAAAAATTTCCTCGTCCTAAAGAAGATTTTTACAAATTTTCATGGTTTTTTACAATTGATTTCAATTCAGGTTGTATTTGGAATTTAGATGCCGTAAAAAAAATTAGATATTGGGGTAAATTATCAAAAAAAGAAATAGAAAGTTTAGAATTATAGGTTTATATTATTTTTGGTTTTCAGGTTAATCCAAAAATGAGAGGACATTTTGGTAAACAGTTTCTATTCTTTGCATAGAAAAGCTTAACCTGAAAGGACGTGTTAAGGACTTTCACCATTTCTATGCAAAGAATAGTAATAAAAAACATCAAAATTGTGATTTATTATTTAGACACTGTGTGTTTTTATCTAGAGTCACTCACTCTAGTTCCTTCCAGTCCGAGGAATCGAAGGAGCGTCCTTTGAAGAGATTTCTCCACCAACACTTCCGTGGTTTGAACGGTTGTTGTTCTTCCCTCTGGGTAAAAACATACAAACGCTGGTCTGCAAGAAATTTCCGAACGTCAATTTCGTCGCCGGTTTTGGTAAGGAAAAACTTCCCGGCCCTGACTCGAGGAATGTTTTCAGGAGGTTCCACCACATAGATCGTCGGTGAACGTGGATGGCTATTGATATAGCTATGGACCGCACGCATACCAAGTCTCCATTCCAGTGAGCCTGGTTTTTTTGAACCATCCGTACTTCCTTGGGCATCACTCGTGAAGTGTTGCCAAGCAAGATAATTGCGACGCTTCTCCAAGATCTTCCACCAGTATCGAGTCTTGACTCGAGTCTTGACTTGAGGATGATCTTGACGCTTCGCCAGTGGTGTAGATCGAGTCATCCCTGGTCGGGGCATGATTTCATCCATCACCTCGGCGTAGCGTTGTGTCCATCCACCTAGGGTAGCGAAGAGCGGGTGTTGTAGGATTTCAACATGAATCTTTTTCCACAGATACTTGGTTTCCGAAGCTAAAACTTTCCAAGGTCTCATGTTTTTTGTCTTGAAGGACGAGGGGGTGAACGGAAGAGAGCTGTCTGAGTCTGAGACTGAGAGGAGGTTCTGTACCAGTCACTGTAAAAAACACATAATAATCTAAAAAAATCAATTTTTTAGACTAAATTACATCTTTTTTTTTAGTAGATTATTAAATATAATAATTTACTAAAAATGTTATCAGTTATTTTAGTGTATTAAATTATCAAAAAAAGAAATAGAAAGTTTAGAATTATAGGTTTATATTATTTTTGGTTTTACCTAGATACGAAATGTCATCATTTGAAGGGATTTCAACCATTTGCCATACAAAGAGCACGTGAAGATTGTTTTTTATAGTTTATTAATTTTATATTTAAATCCGGTGGTGATTAAAATCACCGGATTTAGTTGTTGGTTTCACGGTCCAAGGGACCGCGTTTTCCATACAAAGTTCAGGTTGAATATGAACTTTGATAGGAACCAACAACTTGGAGGTCCGCCCCCACAGAGTCTTTTTGGAAGTGGTAAACCACAAAATGGAGATAAGACTCAGCGTCTCCATTCTGTCCCTTGATGAACCAGATTTCAAGGGGGATTTGTGTTGAAAATTTCAACATAACCCCCGTTAAAATCTTGTCCGCGGGGGTACAGATGACGGGACACGTTAAGGTCTCCGTGCATACCAGTCGAGAGGTTAGATTGACTGATACTTTGGTTGAAAGCTGCCAACTTCCAATGAGTGATCTTCTTACCATCCCGTCTGCGTCCTCCTGGTAAGACCCTTCTTATCATAGATCTTAACATATTTATACGGGTCTCGGGGGCTAACACAGGCGGGAAGGCCTGAAGACCACCCCAATCCTCACCATTGGGATCGCCGTCGGAGTCGCCGTCATCGAGTCCATCGGGATTGCCTTCATCAGCGGAGTCGCCGTCATCGAGTCCAACGGGATCGCCGTCGGAGTCGCCGTCATCGAGTCCATCGGGATCGCCGTCGGAGTCGCCGTCATCACTGGAAGCCAGACCACTCGGGAACGGAACACCGGGTTCCGACTGTGTATTAGCTCCGATGAACAAGGATACATATGAACTAACCAACATTTGACAACCAGTCTCCGATCGACTTTGTAGCCAATCCAACAACGATTGGGAGAGTGAGACAGTTAATCCACCGAGTGAACGACAGATATTTGAAAACTGTCCCAAATCCAGGCGTCGTTCGAGATCGGCTGACAGAGGTGGCACAAAGAGTGGATGACTTGTGAGTGCATGGAGAAAACCCCGGTGAGTAACACCATAGTTTTCTTCAGAATCGAGTCCAGCCGAGAGTTGGTGGTTTACAGTGAAAACACTGTCCGCTAGGCAGACAGTGTTTTCATCACCGGAAGCCAGACCACGCGTGAATAGTGGGCTGTCAGACAGAGAAGGGTAGATCACCATGGTTCGCCTTGTGTCACGAGAGTCCCGTTCCACACGACCAATGAAGGCCAGGAACAGTGTCAGACATGACAAAAGCCACGTCCGAACGAGTGTCAGAAATGGCAAAAGCCACGTCCAAAAGGCAGCACACGCTGCGTCTAGTCCGGGCATGATGCACTTCTCGGTTGCGGGTTCCCTTTAGATCACCGGGGAAGGGAGGTGGTGATCAGCCGTGGGAGCGGCGGTGGCGAGCGGAAAGAGAGAGGGGGGGTCTGGGAGGTAGTCAAAAAAAGAGACGTAGCCAGGGAGCTCACACACGGGGTAAAAAACAAGTAATAAT
>Ga0209634_1003843_pt1 | contig 10026 bp, 17 predicted proteins | sample LinPmetageLP40_FD_184043 | JGI IMG/M metagenome (GOLD analysis project Ga0209634, IMG submission 184043) | Marine viral communities from the Pacific Ocean - LP-40 (SPAdes) (version 2) | ecosystem: Environmental > Aquatic > Marine > Oceanic | place: Pacific Ocean | collected 2010-08-26 | reverse complement strand
GGTTCGTTTACTTTCATCATTGAGTACGTTCAAATTGCGTAATTAATCTGGTGGGGTTAACGCCCCACCTATAACCATAGGAGATTAATATGGGCGTACAAACAGACGTACAGGTCAAATTTATAGCCGACGAAAATGCAGCCGACCCAGATCGGTTGGTTACAGCAGCGCGGCCAAATACATCAGCAACAATGGCGACAACTACCTTCTTAGGCGGTGGCGCTAGAAACGTAACTGTGACAACTACAGGAACAGGCGACAACGAAAAAACTTGTACAATTACTGGGACAGATGTTTTCGGTGACGCTATGACAGAAGTCATAACATCCACAGGATCTGCCGAAGCCGTTGCAGGGACTAAATTATTCTTAACTGTTAGCGCAGTGGAATGCTCTGCCCAATATGCTGCAAACATCACAGTTGGCTCTGGCTCACTGTGTGCAAGTCCTGTAGCTGGCGGTGGTCGCACTCGACTAAAGGGATATTCAATTGTGTCTGCTGGAACGGCAGGGCTGGTTGATTTCTTTAATGGTACGCCAGAAAGTGGCACTACCATATTTAAGGCACAAACAATCGGCACAGATAATTCAACCGTGGACAACACCATTCCAGACGAAGGTATGCTGTTTAAGTCTGGTTTGTCTGTTAAATATACAGTCGCCACAGTTGTATTAATGAATGTCTTTTTCGCATAGGGGTTTTAAATGGCAACTTCTGGAACCGTAGCGTTCAAACCCGACATACAGGAAATAATCACTGAGGCGTTTGAGCGTTGCGGACTTGATCCACAAGTTCAGACAGGTGATCGGGCTGTATCAGCACGGCGCAGCCTCAACCTCCTCTTCTCTGAGTGGGCCAATAGGGGTATTAACTACTGGGCGCTATCACAGAACACTTTGACGCTCGTAGACGGCCAGACAACGCCTTACACACTACCCGCAGGCACGATTGACATCATGGACGCCGTAATCCGCGATAGCTCTGGGACAGATACGTCTGACCAAGTAATTAATCGCGTATCTATTGCCGATTACAATCAACTGCCAAATAAAACCTCACCGGGCAAGCCAAGCCAGTACATGCTGGACAAGCAAATCACGCCGATACTTTACCTTTGGCAAGTTCCAAACAGGACAACGTACAGCATTATCTATTGGGCTGTGAACCAACTTGAGGACGTTACGGCGTCCAATCAAGATGCCGACATACCATACCGCTGGAACGAATGCATTTGCGCTGGCCTAGCCAGTAAACTCGCACTGAAGTTTTCAAATGATAAATTTCAGATCTTAAATGAAATGTACGAACGCGCGTTTAGCTTTGCAGCTTCTACAGATAATGACGGCGTAAGTTTAAGGATTCAGCCAACCGCGCTGAATTTATCCTAATGGCAAAATACGCAAGAGGAAAAAAATCCTACGCAATAAGCGACAGAAGCGGTCTTCGGGTTAGATATACCCAACTGAAGACCACTTGGGATGGCTTGCGTGTTTCTCCAGAAGATTGGGAGCCAAAACAACCGCAGCTCACGCCTGCAAAGAATGTTGTGGACGCTACCGCGCTGTTTAACGGACGCCCAGATACAGATCCTGAGAATGTAGCTGTCTACATTGGGTTTACCCAAGACTGGACAATTGACCCAAGGTTGCGGCCACCAGTGGGCGTCCCATCAATAGGTGGCGTTGGAAATGTGTCTCTTGCTATGAGCAGTGTACCTAGCCCAGCAGGTCTTGCAGGAACAGGTGCAACGGGTGCAGAATTACTAGAGCTAACACTTGCTGAAGCTGGCGTGGCTGGCACAGGCGCAGTCGGTACTATAACGCCTACAGCCGTCAAGGGCGTGTCTGGCTTGGCTGGAACTGGCGCAGTCGGCGTCGAGGCTCTTAACCTATCAATTGATGAGGCTGGGGTAGCTGGTACGGGCGCAGTAGGCGCGGAGGCTCTGATCTTATCAATAGCTGAAGCTGGCGTAGCTGGTACAGGTGCTGTAGGTAACGAAAGCATATCTATAGACGAAAGTTTCTGGGGTTCTGGCGACTGGGGAGAAGGGACATGGGGTAACTAAATGAATTACACAACTTTAGTCGCAAACATTCAGAACTTCTTGGAAGACGATTCCACAGAGCTAACGGCGTCAATAGACCAAATCATTGGACAGGCCGAAGACATGATCTTCCAGCGCCTGCCAAACCTGCCGTGCTTTAGGTTAACCACATCAGCCAACATGGTTGCAGGGACATTTGAATATACAGTCGCATCCGCGCGGATGATACGTCAGGTGTCAGTGACAGTCTCAAGCAACGTGTCATACCTAGATCACAGGATTGATTCATATCTGCGTGACTACTGGCCCAACTCAGCCACGCAGGGTGTCCCAGAGTTCTACAGCACAAAGACCGCAGGAACGGCTGGAACGGTCATTACATTGGCTCCAACGCCAAACTCGACTGACACCTACCAAGTGGACTACATCGCACCAGAGGCGGGGCTAAGTTCTAGCAACGCAAATAATTGGATTGGCGATAACGCAGAAAACGTGTTACTATCCGCATGTTTATACGAGGCATCAGCGTTTCTCAAAGCTGGAGAGACATTGGCGCTTTACAAAACACAATTTGACGAAGCACTGCAATTATTCATACAAGAGATGCAACGCGATTACGCAGCAGAATATAACGGAGGTCTATAATGGCTATTACTCAAGCAATGTGTACGCAATTCAAACGAGATGTTATGCTTGGGCTGCATGATCTCGACAGCGACACAATTAAAATTGCCCTTTACACAAGTTCAGCGTCACTAGGTGCTGCCACAACCGCATATACAACCAGCGGCGAGGTTGCCAGTGGCGGTGGTTACACCACTGGTGGAGAGACATTGGCAAGCGCGTCAGTAATTAACAACGGCACTAGCGGATGTTTTGACAGTGCTGACCCTGAGTGGACAAGCGCCACATTCACGGCGCGTGGCGCAATAATTTACAATGACACTGAAAGCGATTTAGCAATCGCAATATTAGACTTTGGTGGTGACTTCACAGTGGCAGGGGGTACTTTTAAGATCGTCTTCCCAGCGCAGACCGCCTCCAACGCAATAGTAAGGATCGACTAAAATGGCTAGTACCTATGTAAATGACCTTCGCCTCAATGAGATGGCAACTGGCGACCAGTCAGGCTCATGGGGAACAGTTACCAACACTAACCTTGAACTGATTGCGGAAGCGTTTTCTTTTGGTACAGAAGCCATCACGACAAACGCCAATACGCACACCACTACGATTGCGGATGGTGGAACAGACCCCGGCAGGTCAATGTTCTTGAAATACACAGGAACTTTGGATTCTGCCTGTACAATTACAATTGGCCCTAACACGGTCAGCAAGTTGTGGTTTATTGAGAACGCAACTTCTGGTTCTCAAAACATCATCATAAAGCAAGGTTCTGGAGCCACGATCACTATTCCATCGGGGGACACCAAGGCCATCTATTCTGATGGTGCGGGTTCTGGCGGTAAAATGGTTGACGCCTTTGCCTCTTTGTCTGTTGTTGACCTCAAGGTTCAAGACGATCTGACGGTTACGGATGATGCTTCAGTAGGTGGCGATTTGCTTGTTAGTGGAGAGGTGCAAACAGCTAATATTGGTTTCACCGATGGTGACAATGCTATGGTCATAGCAGATGGAGGAGCAGTAACTTTTCCAATAGCATCAGTCTTTACTAGTGGGTTTCAATCTAACGGTGCGATAAACGTAGGCGTTGATGACACGGGCTACGATGTTAAATTCTTTGGTGATACTGCGTCAGCATTTATGCTTTGGGATGCTTCGGCAGATGATTTAATTCTTGGCGGTGCGGCAGGTCTTTCTGTTAACAGTGCTGCCTTAGTAACAGGTGTTTTGACCACCACGGCTGCGACTGTGTTTAATGGTGGGTTTGCTAGTAATGCAATCTCCACAATCAACACCTCATCATCGGGGGTGCAACCACTTTTAACACTAAGCCAAGCAGATAACACAAGTGGAAATACTTGGGGCTTTGATTTTAAAAGAACTACTAACACAGGCGCTGGTGATCTTGTGGCAAAAATTCATGCTGCTAGAGAGGGTGGCGATGCCACTGGAATTGCGTTTAGTATTAATAAAGCTAACGGTACTTTGATTGAAGCAGGTAGGTTTGACTCGTCAGGAAACTGGCTGGTGGGTCGAACCTCTACAACTGATAGTAATGTTGGCGGTATGATTAGGCTAGACGGCTTTGTGCAGTCCACAAGAGATGGCAACATTGCCGCAGACTTTAACCGTAAATCATCGGATGGTGACATTGTTCGTTTCTCAAAAGATTCGTCATCTGTGGGGAGTATTGGGAGTGTATCAGGTGCGCTTTATATAGGTTCACCAAATGGTAGTGATGCTTTTGCTAAATTTAACAATAACTCCATAACCCCTTCAACATCCGCAGGAGCTGTACGTGATAATGCTATTGACTTAGGTGCGACCACGGCTCAATTCAAAAACCTCTACCTATCAGGACACGCATTAGCTAAAGGAGCCGTTGTTCAAAGAGAAAATGTAAGTTTAACATCTACAACTCAGCTTACTAGATCAGGTGCTTTGGCTGAATTATCTACGAGTTTACGAATAGCGTTTACACCCAAACACGCTAGTTCTGTTTTATATGCTGAAGTAAGTGCTTGGTTTTGTAATCCAAATAATAATGGATTAATTTATGGTCAAATTTATGATGTTACGAATGATGTAGTTGCAAGTTTACCTCCATCTGATGGCAATAGACTACGAGTTCATTTTGCAACAAGAACAACAAAATTTGATATTAATGATTTTGACATGATGACTTTCATGATCCCAATCGCTGCTGCTAATACAACTGAACGAACTTATACAGTTTTTGTTGGTACTGAATCACAAGCACTTCAATTTCTATCATCAACTTTATCAACAACGTCTGGTGTTAATAGTCCAGTTACTTTCAGTATTACCGAAATTTACAACCCATAGTGAGGTATGAATAAATGAACTATAATGGAACAGTTTTTATAGTAGATGCTTGTATATCTTTACGCCCAAAAGCAGGAGTTGGTTTAGAGGGAACTGATGCTAAAGATGTAGTTTGGGATGCAGCGACAATAGCAGCAGGTGTTCCTACTACTGAAGAAATTATAGCAGAGCAAAAACGACTTCAAGATATTGAAGATGCAAACACCTATCAGAGAAAAAGAGCTACAGAATATCCAGAAATTGCTGAACAGCTCGATTTGCTTTATCACGATATGTTGGCAGGAAAAGGAGACAACAATGGATCTTGGTTTGCTGCTGTTAAAAAAGTAAAAGACGATAATCCAAAATAAGGATAAACAAATGGCAATCACATACACATGGAATATAAATACCGTTGACCGAACAATCGCATCAGGCGGTATCGACACAATACACTGGCGTTGCGATGCGTCAGAAACCGTTGGCACTGGCGATGATGCAGTAACGCACTCAGTCGGCAGCTACGGCACAGTTGGCTGCACACCTGACCCAGACGCATCTGACTTCATTGCTTATGACAGTGTGACAAAGGCTAATTGCATAGCATGGGTGCAAGCTCATGTTGGCAAGGACAACACTGAGGCAAACTTAGCTGCCCAGATAGCGGTGCTTAAAGCACCAACCACTGCCACGGGTGTTCCGTGGTAACAACCCCAAAAGGAGATCACAATGGCTGAGAAAAAAACAAACACCATTACGATCAATGACGTAGATTACACTGAAGACCAACTAAATGACACCCAGAAGGTTATGGTGAACCACGTTGCTGACTTAGATAGAAAGATTGGTTCTGCTAATTTTAACATCGACCAGTTAAAAATGGGACGCATGGCGTTTATGAACGCGCTGACCGTTTCTTTAGAAGCTAAGGAAGCTGCTGAATAATGGAGATGGACGCGCTTTGGAATGTAGGACTTACCGCAGGGTTGGGCTTCATCGTATGGTGGGCGAAAAACCAGCATGACGAATTAAAGCGCGTCCAGATCCTTTTAAACAGAACGCGAGAGGAGATGGCCAAGGAATACTCGACCAAAGTTGAGAGTACCGCATCCATAGACAGGTTAATAACCCGTTTAGATACTCTCGACGCTAAAATGGACAGGATGCTCGAACGGTAAAAAAAAGGTGCGTTGCACATGATTGACCCTATTTCGGCAATGGCAGCGGCATCAGCGGCGTATTCTGGCATAAAAAAAGCCGTGTCCGTTGGCAGGGAAATCAGCGGAATGGCTGGTTCTATATCCCAATGGAGCAAAGCTGTAAGCGACTTAGACTTCTTAGAGAAAAAAGCTCAGAAGCCTCCAATGTACAAAATGTTCAGTGACACTCAAAGCAATGCTTTGGAAATATGGACTCAAAAACAAAAATTGGCAGAAATGCGTGAGGATCTCCGCAGCTTTATATCTTGGAATTATGGCCCATCTGCTTGGGACGAAATTGTCAGAATAGAAGCTCAACAGCGCAAAGAACAACGAGAGCTTGTCTATAAGAAACAAGAGTTCGTAGACAATTGCATTAATTGGACCGTGGGCATTCTAGCAGTGTCTGCTGGAATAGGAATTTTAGCTGTTGCGGTATACTTAATTGGCGCGAAGCAAGGCAAATGGTGAGTGTTTTTTTTAGAATACAAGCGAAAATGGGTAGTTCTAGACAAAAAGGGAAAAGTTGTCATAATTACCCGTGATAAAAACATTGCAAGAGCTTACGCCAACTTGTGGAGAAACAAGAATGACAGAGTTTGAAAAAGCTGACACTAATGGCAGCGGGGTAGTCGAAAAGTCTGAGTGGGACGCGCTAGATTATGAAGATCGGCGTAGGCGATTAGATGATGAAGACAGTAAACGCGACCAGCAACGCAAGATGGTTTGGTTTGCGCTGAGTGGCATGTTGCTGTATCCGTTTTCTATTATGATTACGGCCCTAGTAGGCTTGGACGAGGCGGTATCTGCCCTATCGTCCATCGCTGGTGTGTATTTTGTCAGCGTGGCGGGAATTGTAGGGGTTTTCTTTGGCGTAACAAATATGGGGAAGAAATAATGTTTCAAGCTCTATTAGGACCACTGGGGTCACTGGCCAGCACATGGCTGTCTTCTAAGGTCGAAACAAAGGCCGCTGAAACGCGAATGAAGGTTTCAGAAGCGGACGCGAAAGCAAAAATCATGCTATCCGCTGCAACCAGCGAGGCCGACTGGGAGCGCATTATGGCCCAAGGTACTCAAAATTCGTGGAAAGACGAGTATCTTGTGGGACTTTTCAGTATCCCGCTCATACTCTCGTTTTGCGGGGAATGGGGTAGAAAAACGGTGGCCGATGGTTTTGATGCTTTGTCCACTATGCCAGACTGGTATCAATATACGCTAGGAGTGATCGTGGCCAGTTCGTTTGCCGTGAGATCCGCCACCAAGTTTTTTGGAGGTAAGAAGTGACCAAACTACACATAAAAAAATTGGAAATCCGTCTTGGGTTTTTAGAGGTGAAAAAATGAAAGCAAAAATAAAATGGTTGTGGCCTTCTTATTGGTTGTCGTTGTTGATGGGGAAGTCCACAACGCAAACGGAGATGTCTATTGGAACAGTATCGTCACCTGTTCCCATTACGCAAACTGGATCGAAAGCACAGCCGAAACATGGCAGACCCCTTGGTTCGAAGAACAAATCCAAATCCAAGCGTACTGCGTCCCACAAATCGTCAACCCAGAAGAAGTCAAAGTCTTCAAGTAAGAAGACGAAATAATGGAAAACGATGTAATAATTGAACAACAAGCCTCCACTATAGGCACTAAAACCATCAACATTGGCACAGGTGGCGGTGGCAGTGATGTTGAAGCTGGCATAGAGTTTATATATGATCTTCGAGAGCATATAGTGGATGTTAGTATAGCTACAGTTTATGGCCTTGTGGTGTTTGCTATCGTGCTGTGGTTAAAAAAGAAGTTTTCTACTTGATGTGGGTTTTGGTCTGGATGCAGTTAATATCAGGAATGCCTGTAGACCATTTTCAGTTAGCTGTTTACGAAAATAATGTTGAATGCGAAAAGAATAGAAAACGTGCAGAGATCATGGTAACACATAATGGAATTGCTGTTGCTTGCCTAAACGTAAGGATAGAAAAATGACATTTAAACTAAGTTCGCGGAGCGAGGCCAAGCTAGAAGGTTTAGACCCACGGCTTGTGGCCGTTGTTAAATCGGCCATCCACAAAACGAAGATAGACTTCGGTGTGATCTGTGGAATGAGAACTATGGAGGAACAAAAGGCGCTTGTTGAGAAGGGTGCATCGCAGACGATGAAGTCCAAACATCTCCAAGGCTATGCTGTAGACCTTATGGCGTATATTGGCTCCAGAGCATCTTGGGAATTAAATCTTTATGATGACATAGCAGACGCTATGGCCGAAGCTGCCCGTGAAGTTGATGTCCCTATTCGCTGGGGAGCTGCATGGACAGTGTCGAACATAGCCCAGTTTACTGGTGGCAGTATGGAAGATGCCATGAACAGCTACATTGACGAACGTAGAACACAAGGTCGCAGGCCATTCATTGACGGCCCACATTTTGAACTAATGGTTTAGGAACGCACATGCCTTTGCAGCTATTAAAATATAACCCCGGCGTTGTAAAAGACATTACGGAGTATGCTGCTGGAAAAAATGGCCCGTTCTGGGTGGATAGTGACCTAGTACGTTTTAAATCGGGCTACCCTGAGAAACTAGGTGGATGGGTAAAAGACCCAATCAACGCGCTAGACACTGCTGGTAGCATTACCTCAACGGAAACTACTATTGAGGGCATTGCCAGACGTATGGTCTACTGGCGATCCACGACTGATGGCGAAGACCGTCTGGCTGTTGGTACGCACAATCACCTCTACATTGTAGAGAATGGCGCTCTGTATGACATAACGCCCCTGCGTGATGCCACCAATTCAGCCACCACGACCACAGAGGCTCTAGACGATAGCGAGACAGCAATTGATCTTGCCAGCGTTACTGGCTTTAAGACGGCTGGAGCTATCCTGATTGGCACTGAAGTCATAACTTACACTGGCATTAGCACCCTGACGTTGACTGGATGCACCAGAGGCGCTGACAGTAGCACAGCAGCGGCACACGACAGTGGGGCCGTGGCTACCCAGATATTAATAGATCCGATCACCACAGCCGACGAAAGCACCACCGTCACCATCACAGACACAGGACACGGCGCTCAGACTAACGACTGGGTGGTTTTAAGTGGCGCAGCGGCTACAGGCGGCGTGACAGCAGCCGATCTTAACAGCATGGCTGGGTATCAAGTCACTGTCCTAAACACCAGTACATACACAATTACAGTCCCATCTGCGGCCACGTCAACAGTGTCAGCAGGCGGCGGCAATGCAGTAGTCATTAAGTATTTGGTCGGCATAGCTGGTCAACTTGGGGCGCAAAGCTCTGACCCTGCACTGGGCTGGGGCGTTGGTAGTTGGGGCGAAAGCACTTGGGGTACGGCCAGAAGTGCATCATCTTCTGACGTTAGCTTGGACAATAGTTCTTGGAGCCTATCGCTCTGGGGCGAAGACCTAATCGCCACGGTGCGTAACGGGGCCATTTACTACTGGGATACCTCTGGCGGTACAACGAACCGTGCGGCGCTGGTATCGGACATCGTAGGCGCTGAGAGTGTCCCTACTATTGCCAGAGTGACCACAGTGTCATTCCCTGACCGACACTTCATTGCGGGTGGCTGTCAGGCGTATGTGGCGGGTGGAGGTGGCAACGTGGATGATATGTTGGTGCGCTGGTCAAGCCAAGAGCAATTTGAGAAGTTTGCGCCCACGGCGACTAACACGGCAGGCGACCAACGCCTACAGATCGGCACAAAGATCGTGGCAATGGTATCTGCGCGCGAGGAGACACTAATTAGTACCGATTCGGCCCTTTATGGCATGACATTCGTGGGCGGTAATTTTGTGTTTTCGTTCCGCCTTCTAGCCACA
>Ga0209634_1003842_pt1 | contig 10027 bp, 11 predicted proteins | sample LinPmetageLP40_FD_184043 | JGI IMG/M metagenome (GOLD analysis project Ga0209634, IMG submission 184043) | Marine viral communities from the Pacific Ocean - LP-40 (SPAdes) (version 2) | ecosystem: Environmental > Aquatic > Marine > Oceanic | place: Pacific Ocean | collected 2010-08-26 | reverse complement strand
AATGGGATCTTCAATTGAAAAAGTAAAATATATGTGTCCAAGTAATAAATTAAAGTTAGCAGATGACGGTGATACCCAAAAATTAGTTAAATTAAAAGGTGATGAAGCAAAAACTTATAAATTAACCAAGGCATTAGGTATAAAGTATTGTATGGAAATGATAAAAGACTATCCAGAATGGGTTGAAAAGATTAACTCTCATAAAAAAAAGGATGATTTAGCAGATGCTTTTTTACAGGGTATGTATAGTATTATAAATCAATAATTCATCGTTCAGTAATATTATCAAAACAAGAAGGCGGAATATATCCATCATCATTTCCTGGGGATAAAATTACTCCATTTGTAGATACAAAGAACTTTATTCCAAGTTCCATTGCTTTTGAAACATTAATCCAAACAATTCGATTACAAGACTGTCTCATACCTGAAATCACCATTCCTGGTTCAGGTATCTTTGTATTCATATGAATATGATTCCTCTTCATCTTACATAAACCATTTCTACTTATAATTTCAATACATGTATCATATGTACCGTGAATACATACAGGTATTTTACTTGGATCTGTAATTTCAGTCAAATCTGGGTTAATTCCTGGAATAGTATGGCCCTGATTAGCACGAATCTTACCATCGCTGATAGTAAACCGCACCTTCTTCTGCTTTTCATCTTCAACGATTTGTATTATATCTTCTAGAGTAGTATGCCGAAAACATTCTATTGTCTTTAGATGTGCCAAAATAGAATCAATTAATACCCAACCATTAGAATCAATTTCTAGATCCTTATTAGTTGCTTCGTGTCGGAGTATTTTACTCATAAACCTTGATAATCTTGATAATGATGTCATATTTAAAAGATATAATACGATAATGTTTTTTCAATTTTTTAGTCTAAATATAGTAAATTTTTTAATAATTATTAATATGCCTGGAGAAAATAATATAGTATCATTTGATAAATATATTAGTTATCCAATAGCAAAAAAAGTTGCCCCTATATGTTATAAAATAGATCTAAAACCGAATCATGTTACATTTTTAAATATTATATTTAGATTTTTTATTTTGAAAGATTTAGTAAAAAATAATGCTACTATTAAAACATTACTATATTGTATTTTAAGTCACATTATAGATTGTTTAGATGGAACTATTGCTAGAACTTATAAACAATATACTAATATAGGAAAATATATGGATATAATTGCTGATTTATTATTTTGGCCTATTTTAATTTTAATAATAACATTCAAAAATTATGGAAATGAAAATATAATACATTTATCTCAAAATTTTATTATGATAAATCAATTTTTAGTAATTATATCAATTATCTGTAGTAAGAAATTATTAAATTTTATTGAAATGAATGGAGTAATATTAATTATTGTTTTTTATTATTATTTTTATAAATTTAAAAATATATAAACAATAGCTAGTAAATATTTTTATGAAGATATATTTGAATAAACCAACAAATAAAAGTTATGTAAATTTTAAAGCATATAAGAAAAATTCACATGGTTTTAATTGTATTTTAACTGATTATGATTTGGATGCTTTTTTACCTATTAATTTAATTTCAAATAAAAAAAAAATTAAGAGTATTAATGCCTTAGTACCTTTAAACAAAAATTTAATAGGAATTATAGAAGATACAGAAAATGATAGTTATACGATAAGTGTAGCTTATAATGATTTTACATCAGATAATTTTGATAATTTTACAAAATTATGTAGTAATAATAAAAAAATAATTTCAGTATCAAAAAGATATACTACAAAAAATAATCTTGATTTTGAAGATTTCTGGAATAATAATATTTTAACAATTAATGAAAAAGATAAATATGAATATATAAAAAATAATTTACAAGATTTTTTAAAAAAACTAAAATTTCCTGATTTATTTAAAGAATATATGGAAACAACAAACAAAGTAAAAGAAGATTGTAATATTAAAAGAATTGGAATCGTCACACAAGGCTCTTTTACAAAATTACAAGAAAATATTAAATCAATAATACAAAATACTAATATTGAAATAATTTTAGATAAACTACCAAACTATAATATAAAGTATGAAAACGAAAATGAACTAGAAAATTTTATAGATAATTTAAAAATGTGTGATCAAACATTTGTACAAACATAAAATTATTTTGTTATTTTTAAACCCATTGTATTTTCAAGTGAATATTTTGAAGATTCAATAGGTTTTGATCTTTTTAAATTAAATTTTTTCTCTATTTTTTTATTTTTATTATCAATTTCAATATGTGAATATCTTGAAATAATAGGTGGTCTTAAATAAGAATAATTTAAAGTATTACAATTAAAATTTTTTCTAAATTCTTCAATAGATAATATTCCCCCAAATTCTTTTAAAACTTTCCATGATGGAGCTGGTTTTATTTCAATATCTTCTTTATAAGTTAATTTATATTTATATTGGAGTAATGAATTTCTTTTAAAAACATTTTCGTCATTTAGATCTATACTATAACTTTTAGCACAATTATATGAACAAAATTGTCCAATACAATGAAATGTTTTATTAAAATAAATTTCTGGTAATTCAACCTTTGGACAATCAAATGTATGTTTACACCACCAACATTTTGATTTTTTTTTAGAATTTAAACTTACAAAGTTTTTATCATCGATATTTTTATATGTTTCAAGTTCATGATTTAATTGTTTAATTTTTTCTTTTAATTCATCTATTTCAAGATTATAATAATCAGATTGATCTTTTAAAAATATACTATCTACTTTTTCATTTTCGATATCAGAAAGTTTAATTGGCAAATGAACAATTATGGATTTATCTTTATTAGCCTTTTCTTTATCAGACTTCATATAATAAATTTTAAAATTTATCTTTAAAAGTTAATTTTTTATGTTTATGATATTACCATTAAATTTTTTTTTTTTCTTCCTTTTTTTTTAGTATTAGTATCTGAATCGTTATATGAGTCTGATACTATTCTATTTTTTGTATCACTACTATCTTGTGTATCTGTAGCTAAATTATCTTCTCTATTATGAAGTCTTTGTAAAATATTTTCTACAGTATCATTTGATGAAATAACATTTGCGTTATTTTCAATTGTATTTACTTTTCTATTTAATAAATTATCTGGTTTTCTTGGCGGATTTAAATTTTGATTATTTAAATTAAATTGCTGATTTGTATAATTTGCTTCTTCATTTTCAACATTAATATTTTGTTGATCATTTAATATCTTTGACATAAAGTTATTTACATTACTATCATTATTAGATTTTTGTTGTGATTTTGTATTTTTTTTTAACTCTTTTTCTTTTTTTCTTAATTCAGCTTTTTGTCTCTCTATGTTTATTTCCTGATCTGTCATAAATTGAGATGTTTTTGGTTTTGGTGCCATCATATTTGAAATAAAATCTGGATTATTTTCCATAACCTTTCCTAAACCCGGAATATTTGATAAATGTTTTTTTGAAAAGTTAAATGAAATTGCTGAAAATGAAATTAACATCATCAATTTAAATTCAGGACCCATCTTCTTTCCTTTTCCTTTATATTTTTCATATAATTCTTCTAATACCTCTTCATAGTTATCAACTTCTACATTCATATGATTTGACCATCCATCTAAAGTAAAATCAAAAGGATCGTATTTATCATTTACAAATTCTGCTACTGAAGCAAAATTTACAATTAAACTTTTGTAAAGTTTGACTCCGTTCCTTTTCTCTGCGAAACTTTTTAAAAGATCATACTCATATTCCATTTCTTCTAAGGTTGAATTAAAATCGTATTCCTTTGATAATTTATAACCTTTTGTTTTTAATTCTGAAAGTTTTCTTAATAACTCAATTTTCTTCATTCTAATTTGTTGAGGTGTTAAAACAGGTTTTTTTTCTACTATAGGAGATTTATATGATTTTGTAGATGAAACACTTCTATAACTTCTATTTGAAGATACAGATGATTCTGATAGATTATTAACAGATTTTTTTTTACTTGGTTTAGTAGAAATTTTACTATTTCTTTTTGATTTTCTTTTACTATTAAATAAATCAACTGTTTCAAATTTTGGTTCTGAGTCTGATTTAATAGAATTATTTGAATTTTCTGATTCTGATGATAATATATTAAATGATTCACTTTCTTTATTTTCCTCTTCTAAAACTTTATCATTATTTGCTACCATATTAAGATAGACATCAGTAGACTCTTCATTATTAGGTTGAACTTTAAGTGAAATACCGTCATTATCTAAATAATTAACATTATCTGAACTAGTATCTGAATCCATATAAATTTATTATATTCTTTTCTTTATCATCAAACGATATTTATATTTAAAAAAATAAATAATCTCAATTTACTATATTATGACAATTAATTTTGCCAACATAAATGATGTATGGAGTACAAATAAAGAAGGGTTTGCTAATGTTACTGATGATGATATTGAAGAAACAAATATTGATAAAAAAAGTTTAAAAAAAAATTTAAATAATGATATTCAAGATGATTATGATAATGAATATATGGATTCAAAAAATTCTGATTTAGAAAACAGAAATATAATTAGTAATCAATTAAAAGAGGTTTTAATTTCTTACTTAAATAAAATTAAATTAGAATTAACTGATGAAATAAAAGTTGATTTGAAAAAACAAGTTGAGGAAGATATTAGATCAGAGTTTAGATACAATATTGATAAAAAATTAAAAAATGTAATTAAAGAATATCAAAAAAATGAAATTAATAAAAATAATGAAATTAATAAGATCAATAAGATCAATAAGATCAATAAAAAAAATAATAATTTAAAAGAACTTTTTACTACTAATGATTTTTTAAATCAATTCAAAAATTATATTTTAAATAATAAAATTTTATTTATTTGTATATTATCTATATTATTAATTATTATGATAGTTGGTGTTTTTAACCATAATAATAATATGAGAATTTTAAAAAAATATATTATGATGGAAAATAAACCAGAGTTGATAAACTTACTAAATTTATAAAATTACAATTCCAAATAAAAATTGAATTTTTTTTTATTATTGTATCATAATTACATGTTTTTAATGTATCTTGTGGGTATAAAAGAAGAATATAACAAAACAATTGATTTTCCAGGAAATCACGAAACAACAATTACTACAGAATCAACGCATTTATTCTTTTCTAATGGAATTTCTAATTATATGATTACAATAAAAGAAATAAAAGAATGTGGTGAAAAATATGATGTTATAAGTAGAGAATGGACAGATTATTATAATACTCGTGTTAACGTAGTACCCTCTAACGGTAATTTTTATAAAAATCTTTTGCCATCTTTTGATTATATTTTTGGGGAACCCTTCAATAGTGATTACACTTCAAATGAACATAAATTTGATAGTATTGAAGATTGCTATGGTTCACCTACTTTTTATGAACAAAATAGAGTATTATATAATTCTACAAACTTGTGGAGAGATACTAAACGAATAAATGTTATTATTGATAAAAAAAATATTACATTAATTAACATAGATTACGATGAAGGCACTGTACACAAAAAATATAATGAACTATTTAGTGCACATTTAAAATTTTCACCGACTAAATACTTTTTTCAAAAAATGAATTTTGGTTATATCGCTAATAACCAAGATATAATTAGAACAATTTATCTTCTTATTGTTCGATTCGCTAATATTAAAAATTCTTCAATGTATCTCCCTAAAGAAATATGGGAAGAATGTATTCTTAAAATGATAGTATGGTAATCATTTTTATTTAAAAAAAATTACCATTTTACATGAATACCATTTTTACCCAATATTTCAACATTAAAACCATTTTTTAATAATTTTTTTTTTATATACCTAGTACAATCATCAATAGAATATAAAGGCATACCAAAATAAAATAAAGATACTTCAAAGTAGCATTCGTTAACATTTTTTTTATTATTTGATACAATATTAGTTTCTAATAATTTATAAATTTTTTTATATAATTTTTTATTTTCATCTTCTTGTAATTTATTTTCTTTATGAAGATCTTTTACATTTACCATTTATATATATATACAAATATATATATATATAAATATATACAAAATGTCTTTTGATACTATATGTTTAAGTGGGGGTGGTAGTGCCGGATTAATTCAAATAAGTGTACTAAGAGAAATTAAAAAAAAAATAGATCTAAATAAAATAACAAAATATTATGGTACATCTGTTGGATCTATGATATGTTTATTTCTAAATTTAAATATAAATCCTGGACAAATTTTACATATATTTAATAAATTTAATTTAATTAATATGATTAATATTACTGATATTGAATATTTTTTAGAAAATAATGCTTTATTTAATAAAGATAAATTTATGCAATTTATTAAAAAGATAGTTAAATTAAAATCAAAAGAAAATTTAACATTCTTAGAATTATATGAAATATCTAAAAAGGAATTAAATATAATTGGATTCAATTATACCAAATCCAAGGAAGAAATATTTAATTACAAAAATACACCAAATATGAATGTTCTAAAAGCAATAGAAATATCCTCAGCAGTCCCTTTAATTTATAAACCTATTCTTTATAAAAATTGTTATTATTTAGATGGCGGACTAGCTAATAATTTTCCTATAAATTATTGTAATTTAGATAAAACTATTGGCATTAATTTATTATTTTATGTTAATACAACTAATATGAATTTGGACACGTATATCTTTGGAATTTTAAGCAATATTTTAAATAAAATGGGTTCAAATATTTCCCATAAAAATGTATTAAATATTAATTGTGAATTTAAAAATTTGGGTAAAGATAATAATAATCAATTAGAAAAATATTTAAATTTAGGAAAAAAACATGCTATTAAATTTTTAATTAATTTGGAATAACCATTTGATTTTTAAATCCAATAGGAAATTTACATTTTACATAAAAATTTTTTGGTAATACTTTTTCATGCTGTTTTGTAACTTCTTCTGATAATTTTTTAGATTTTGTTTTAAAAACAGTATCATTTTGTATAATTTCTCTATCATTGTAATTTAACTTTATCATATATATATATATATATATATATAAATATTAATATATATTTATAAATTTAGTAAGGAATTGATATGTTTCTTTTTTTTATTATCTAATTTAATAAAATCACAACATTTATCTATTTTTAAACATAATTCTATATCTTTAATATCAATATTTTGATTATATTTTTTTAAAATGTCAATAATTAGTTTTTCATTATCGTGTTTAAAACAAAAATTACTCATTTTACATAATATTAGTAACTCTTCTATAGATTTTGTATTTATTAATTTTGATAAATTATTTATATTCTTTTTATTTATATTTTTTAATGAAGTTTTATTTAAATCAGAACTAAAAGCAATATTATTAATTTTTTTGGATAAATTGTCATTTAATAGATAAGAACTAAGAATACATGTAAAAAAACAATGAATATCTTGTAAATACCAATTTTGATCTGTGTAAATACTAGTTTCAATATTATCACCAATAGATAATGCTTCAGATACATTTATTAATTTATCGATTGAAAAGTCAAAATTTTTGTTATCATTTAATATTTTTTTAAAATAGTTTTCATGAATCATTAAAGGTAATAAAACTTTTTCAGTTTCATACAATCTATATAACTTATTAAAATCACTAAAATCGTTAATAATATTATTGGTTGCATCAAATAAATTTACTCCAATATCTTTTTCAACAGAATTTTCAATAAATTTTTTAATATTTTTATTACTTAATGTTTTATAATTGTAAGAATAATCTCTTAATAATAATATTAATCTTCTAATATCAAATTGTGAAAAGTTAATAAATTCTGATAAATTACAATCGTTTTTGATTTTAATATTATTTATTTTTGCTATTTTTTTGATTAACAAATAAATTTCATTTTTGGTCGGTGATGCGAAATTTAATATAATACTTGATCTTTTAATATCATTAACTAACTTACTATGATTATTATTTGATATAAAAATAAAAGGATATAAATTATTTTTTGTATTAATTTTTATTAAATTTAATATAAATTTTCTTTCACTCGCAAGTGTTATCATTTCAACTTCATCAAAAATAAAAGCAAATTTAATATCTTTTAATTTTTTATTATTAAAATAAGAATCAAAAGTATCATTTACTCTAAATTCTTTAATTTCATCAGCTGATATAATCCTATAAGAAATTTTTAATTTTTTTAAAATTAGTTTTACCAATGTAGATTTTCCTATTCCGTGATTTCCTGATAATAATAAACATTTATGTTTAATTTTATCAAAGTTATTTAACCAATCAATAATTCTTTTTTTTTGTATGTCATTACCTACTATTTCTTCTAATATTTGTGGATTATAATCAATAAATTTCTTTGATTCCATTAATATTTTTAAAATTCCGTCTTTAAATGTAAAGTTTTATATTTCAAATTATCTTAAAAAAATATATTAAAAAAAATTCTATAGAAAATTTTTTCTAATTATATATATATATATATGTCAAGAAGAAGATCATCAAGAAGTGATAACACTATTGTACAAGAAGTTAATAGACTATTCAAACAAGGTGAACGTGTTGATACAACTACTTTACTTTCTTTAAGAAATAAATATGGAGATGAAGAATTAGTTGAACAAATCCAAGTTCATTTCATGGAAAGACGAAATGCCATTATCAGAGGAGCAAAAAAATTCGCTCAAGCTATTAGAAAAAAATATGCCAACTCTGATGTACCATACCACCAACTTTTAGAAAAAGCAAGAAAACACAGAAAATCACAAAAATTATCTGAAGCTGAGTTTGCTGAATTCCAAAGATTATACGAACAAGAACTTGCTGGTACTTCACCAAAATATCGCCAATTACTTCCAGTTACCAACATGATGAAACTTTTAGGTTACATTAACGAAGCTGGATCACATGGTGGAAGTTTAAATGTTTCAGATAAAGACTACAGAAGTCTTCAAGAAATCTTAAAAACATATGCTTCCTCAAAAGCTCTTCATGCTCAAGTTATGTTACAATCATTCCAATACCAAGATTGTGATGTTCAAGCTTTAAGTGGTAAATTCCACCCAGAACACGGTCACCAACCAGGAAACCACATTCACCCAGTAGTTGCCGCTCTTTTCTTACCAAAGATCGAAACTCTCGAAAACCACTTTTTACACAGTAACATTGCCGGTATTGTTGATGCCAGATACAACAAAAGACCATTAACCACTAAACCAGATTATGAATTATTCTATGCTCTTGTCACTGATCCAAATGACATTGTCTGTGATAACAAATCACCAATGAATGATTTACTTAACAGAGTTAACTTACAACAACACTTATGGAACTCAGTCTTACACTTAAGAAACGGTCAATATTTTAATGTTTCATTCAGAGAATTCATCAATGTTGTCGATAACTGCAGATTAAACAAACACGATAACCCAGATTTAGTTTACGGTAGACACGATGGTACAGTCATCAAAAGACTTGTATCTGCTTTCTCATTCAGACCAACCATTGTTGCCACTGTCCCAGTTTACCAAGTATACAACCATAATCCATACCACCAAAATGTCAGACCAACTGTTACATCAGTTCCAATGATTAACCTTAGAATCATGGCTAACCTTAACAACAACTCACCTGTTGAACTCAGAGGTGCCTTACAACAACACCAACTTTTCATGGATGGTAACACTGTTGTCCCAAGACAAACCGATCTCATCTACTCTAAAGGTGTTCTCTTCTTCTACGTTGACAGAAGATCATACACCATGAGACTCAATAACAACGAACCATTCAATCTTTCAAGATTACCAGTTGCAGTCTCAGGCTTCGAAAGAATTAACACCAGAAGAGTTAACTTTGAACCAACTCTTAACTTAAGAAACGATAGATACAAACTCAGATCAGTTGTATGTGCTGAACTTAACAGAAATGACCCATCAAGTAACATTGTTG
>Ga0209634_1003840_pt1 | contig 10028 bp, 10 predicted proteins | sample LinPmetageLP40_FD_184043 | JGI IMG/M metagenome (GOLD analysis project Ga0209634, IMG submission 184043) | Marine viral communities from the Pacific Ocean - LP-40 (SPAdes) (version 2) | ecosystem: Environmental > Aquatic > Marine > Oceanic | place: Pacific Ocean | collected 2010-08-26 | reverse complement strand
ATTAGACTTGCAATGCAGTCGATATGATATATCGCTTTTTTCTGGAGTGTACAGATCGCAAGATGATAGACTTGACGACATTGTTTTTTCTGCGATATCAAGATCTTGAACTGTAAACATTTTTTTCTCGTGGTGGGGGGTGGTGGTGAATTATTAGAGTCTACGATACTTATCGACACAATGCAAGTGGAATATTTAACCGGCCCCGTAAAAATCCAGACCGGCTTGGAAGTGTACAGCCTCTGAACACTCATAATCGGTACGATCTTCGATAACCTCACAATGTTCGTAGCAAGTAGGGCAAATATCGGCATCGGAGTGAACCGAAGCACCACAGCAATCTGAAGAGTAAACTATTTCGAAATTTTTTGAAGTGTTTAACATTTTTTTTATCCTTTGTTTAATGTCCTGTTTACTATATCGGAATTTTACCACAGTAAACTTTAATTGCAAGAAAAAACTTTTTTCTTTTCTAATATATATATAGTGCAAGTATCATGCCATTCGGATAAAAATTTTTTACCTATACTTGTATGTTTTTTATATCGTCATTATGGCATAATTCACATTTTTGTGACACATTTTGTCATATCGTTGTGAATGGTATGTTTTACCCGTGAAATACGTGTCACATTATTGTGACAGATTTAAACATGATTCACACTGTTGTGATAGTATAAACTTGTATAGTAGGGGGGGTTTTTCTGTTTTTCAATGCTTATTGAGATTGTGTCTCAATAACGGGCCGGGGTTCATAAAAAGTAAGCTGACACATATAGAAATGTAATACCTAAACTATAAAGGTCGGCCGGTCTTATGTTAGGTCCTATAAAACAAGCAACACGCTTTTATTTGACAAATCGTGTATTAAAACTATAATACGAATGTAATACTAATGCGAGATACAAAAAATGAAAATTACTGATTCCATTTTAGAAGTAAAAGCTACAGGATGTCTAGATGTAGAGAAAGACCTGAACCAACCTAACGGGAAGAGTATAGCCCAGCTACTACATGAAGAAGAAGAAAACAATATTTCAAAAGAAGAAGATTGATGAAAAGTTTTTTATAGAAACAGTAGAAAAAATCACACACAATCTTGTTCATAAATTTAAATTCGGGTATCACACTCCAGCAGATATTAAACAACAAGCGTATATCTATGCTCTAGAAGGCTTAGAAAAATACGACAATAGTAGACCCCTAGAAAATTTCCTTTGGACACATATTCGTAATCGTCTTTTTAATTATAAGAGAAACAATTATAAGAGGCCAGATGCTCCTTGCTTAACTTGCCCCTTTTTCTTAAAAAATGAAGCTAATACAGAACATAACTGTGCCCAGTTTGAGATAAAGACAGATTGTGACCTATTTCATAGTTGGAATAAAAGAAATTCACAAAAACAAAGTTTAATGAACTTATCTGTTTTAGAAACCCCCAATAATGCTAAAACCGTAAATGTAAATCAAGAAGACAAAGAACTATTAGATAAGATAGAACAATCAATCATAGATCCTGAAATTAGAAAAATATATATCAAACATAAGAATCACTGTAAAGTATCTAAAGCAGACTTCACTAAACTTACCTCTTATATAAAGTCTTTAAATTTAAAATGAAAATCCCCAAAAAAAGAGGACAACTAGGATTAGAAGAACAAGAATTTATTAGAAAAAATATTGGCACACTTTCTATCGAAGAAATCGCCGGTCAGCTAAATCGAACCATTAAACCAATAGAACGATATATATCTGATGCTAAAATAGGGACTAAAACATTAGACGAACAAGAGAATGATAAAACTTTAAGACAGAAACTCCATGTTAAAACATTTTGGATAGAAATTACCAAACAATTCGATAAAGAAACCGGAGAACTAGATTATTTTGAAGACACATGGATTGGTTTAGTAAAACAGTTTAGAGAAGACGTATTACCTGCAGAAGAACTGCAAATCAAACAATTTATAACTATAGATATTCTTATTAATAGATCCATGAAAGAGCGTAAGCGACATATAGCTGACACTGAAAAATTACAACAAGAAGTAGATAGGGAATATAAATTAGATGAATCATTAAGAGACGCCCCCAAACTAGCTAATTTAGAAACTCAACTTAGTTTTGCTCGTAATAGTATAGCTAACTATACCAATGAATATACCAAACTTTTAAATGAACAACAAAAGATTAGCAAAGATTTAAAAGCAACCCGTGAACAGCGTATTAAACGTATTGAAGACGGCAAGAGCAGTTGGATAGGATTGATACGTATGCTAGAAGATGAAGAGATTAGAGAAAAAGAAGGAAGAGAAATGGAAATAATCTCAATGTCCGTAGAACAAAACGCAAAGAAACTTAGTGAATATCATACATACCAAGATGGAACTGTTGACACTCCTCTTTTAACTCCAGAAACCATACAGGATAAAGAATAATGAAAACAGCGATTGTTACAGGTGTAACCGGTCAAGATGGTAGCTATCTATCAGAATTTTTATTAGATAAGAATTATACCGTGATAGGATGTCATCGTAGAAACAGCACTAACAATTTCCACAGAATAAATCACCTGCTAAATAATGATAACTTCATACTAGAAGAATTTGATCTTACTGATTCAGCCTCTTGTCAAACATTATTAAGTAAATATAAACCAAACGAACTTTATAACCTCGCCGCACAATCTCATGTTGGAACTAGTTTTAAACAGCCTATATTTACATTTCAAGCTAATACCATTGGAGTATCTAACTTATTAGAAGCTATTAAATCTAATAGTCCCCAGACTAAAATGTATCAAGCTAGTACCAGTGAAATGTTTGGACGTAATTATAATATGTCTGGAGTAAATAACAGATATCAAGATGAAAATACTGATTTCCTACCTCAAAGTCCTTATGGTGTTTCTAAAACTGCTGCTCATCAACTTATGACTGTATATCGTCTTTCATATGACATTTATACTTGTTGTGGTATATTATTTAATCACGAAAGTCCCCGTAGAGGCGAAAATTTTGTAACTCGTAAAATCACTAATTATATAGGTAAATATAAAAACGGTTTAACTAAAGAGAAACTTAAATTAGGTAATCTTTCTGCTCAAAGAGACTGGGGACATGCAAAAGATTATGTTCGAGCCATGTGGATGATGATGCAACAAGTGAATCCTGATGACTATGTTATTTGTACAGGACAAACTCGTTCCGTTCAAGAATTTTTAGATATAGCTTTTGACTATGCTGAGTTGCCTGCAGATGACTTAGTAGATATAGATGCTGATCTTTTCAGACCTGCGGAAGTAGAATACCTGAAAGGTAGTTACGCTAAAGCTAAAGAGAATCTTAATTGGAGTCCTGAAATATCGTTTAACAGCCTTGTAGAAGAGATGGTAAATAGTGACTTACAGAAATTTCGAAGACCCTCAGTACAAAAAATGGAGAATGCAAGTTTACAAAAGAGATAAGTTCAAGTGTCGTTGGCCTGGTTGTAATTGTAAAGGTGGGTTAAATGCTCATCATATTAAAACTTGGGCTAACTATCCTGGTTTAAGATTTGAACCTAATAATGGAATTACTCTTTGTAGAAGGCACCACAAACAAATTCAAGGTATGGAAGATATCTATGAAGCAACTTTCCTTAAGATACTAGCCAATGATAGACTTCAGTAATTTTCAGATTATAGTAGACACCAGGGAACAACAACCTTGGGAATTTAATAATATGGAGAAAACCATAGCTAAATTAGATACTGGTGATTACTCCCTAAAAGGATTAGAAGAGACGTTTTGTATAGAACGTAAAGGTAGTGTTAGTGAGTTTGCTAACAATATAACAGAGAAGCGCTTTAAAGACGTAATAGACAGATTATCTAAAGTTAAACATTCTTTTTTATTATTTGAATTTAATCTAGAAGATGTATTACAATATCCAGTAGGATCTACAGTACCTAAACGTATGTGGGGTAAGTTAAGAATTAGTCCAAAATTTATTCTTAAACACATAAATGAGCTCCAGCTACTGCACAATGTAAAGGTATTATTCTGTGGAGACGCAGAGAAAGCAGAGAAGATAGCATTAGCACTAATGAGAAAAGCATATGAGTTATACGGACAACCCAAATCAGACGTTTGATGATGCCTGGCTAGGTCTAGGTGATTTATCAAAAATTGTAATTCCAAATAATCCTATGATTAATAGGACCGAGGAAGAAATTGAAAACCCAGACTTGCACCTCATGAAGCTGTTACGAGACCCTAAATATATTGGGGCTACATGTAAGCTTCTTTTTAATATAGAGCTTCATCCGATGCAGTGTGTCATATTACAAGAGTTCTGGAAGCGTCCCTTTCCTATGTATATAGCAAGTCGAGGTTGGGGTAAGTCTTTCCTAATGGCTCTGTACGCTATACTGAAATGCACCTTTACTCCAGGAACAAAGATTGTCATTGTTGGAGCAGCTTTTAGGCAGAGTAAGATTATATTTGAATATATGGAGACGATGTGGAGAAGCAGTCCGGTTCTAAGAAGTATATTTTCAGGGAATGAAGACGGACCAAGAAGAGATGTTGATAGGTGTACGATACGACTTGGTGACAGTTGGACAATTGCCGTTCCTATGGGAGATGGCTCCAAAATTAGAGGGTTACGTGCTCACATTATTATCGCTGACGAATTCGCATCAATATCTCCGGACATATATGAAACAGTGGTAGCAGGTTTTGCTGCGGTATCTGCTAGTCCTATTCAGAATGTCAAGGAAGAGGCTCGTAAGAAGGCTCTAAAGGACGCTGACTTATGGAATCCTCAGTTGGATACTCTAGAAAAGAAAATGGGTAATCAGGCTATTATAACGGGCACAGCAGACTATAGCTTTAAGCACTTTGCTCAGTATTGGAGAAGATATAAGGCTATCGTGGAGAGCAAGGGCGATACTCGTCAGTTAGAAGAACTATTTCAAGGAGAAGTTCCTGATAATTTTAATTGGCAAGATTATAGTATAATAAGAATTCCTTATGAAATGATCCCTAAAGGATTTATGGATGACAAACAAGTAGCTAGAGCTAAGGCTACGATTCATACGGGAATATATAACATGGAATATGCTGCTTGTTTTACTAAGGATAGCGATGGATTTTTTAAGAGAAGCCTTATTGAGTCTTGTGTGACAAAAGAAGATAACCCTATAATTATCAATGAAAAGCCCATTATATTCGATGCAGTTATACAAGGAAATAAAAACTGTGAATATGTTTATGGTATTGATCCAGCTTCTGAAAAAGATAATTTTAGTATTATAATTCTTGAATTACATCCAGATCACTCCAGATTAGTTTATTCGTGGACGACTAATAGAAGTAATTTTAAAGAAAGACAAAAAACAGGATTAGTTAAACAACATGATTTTTATGGTTTTTGTGCTAGGAAAATTCGTAATTTAATGAAAACCTTCCCTCCAAAAGTAATTGGTATGGACGCGCAAGGAGGAGGAGTAGCTATCGAAGAGGCTTTACATGACCCCAGAAATCTAGAAGAGGGAGAGGTTTTAATCTGGCCCACCATTAATTACGAAAAATCTAAAGACACTGATTCTCAGCCCGGTTTACATGTGTTAGAACTAGTACAGTTCGCTAAAGCAGATTGGACCGCTCAGGCTAATCATGGCTTAAGAAAAGATTTTGAAGACAAGGCTTTATTACTTCCTAGATTTGATCAACTAACATTAGGGTTAGCTATCGATCAAGAAGGAAAAGATATTCTTAATTCTGACTTAACTCCAATATATGATAATTTAAGCGAATGTATTCTAGAAATAGAAGATTTAAAAAATGAACTGACGACAATAGTTATGAGCCAGACTAGTACTGGAGCAGGAGCTAGAGACAGATGGGATACTCCAGAAGTAAAAATGCGTAATGGTAAAAAAGGAAGATTAAGAAAAGATAGATATAGTTCTTTAGTAATAGCTAATATGCTGGCCAGACAAACTAGACAACAACTAATGATGCCCGATTATGACGTTATTGGAGGAAATAGTAATCAAATAGTTAAGCAAGGAGGAGATATGTATAAAGGACCAGAATGGTTCACGGGAGGAGCGAACGAAGATATTTATGGAGGAATTTATAGATAAGTGTGTATATTACAGTAACCATTCCTATTGCAATGCGAATATAATTAAATTATGACAAAAAAATATCCAAAAAGCGACAATATCCAGGACAATAGTATTTTAGGAGAGGACGCTTATGTTACTTGGGGTGATGACCTCGATAGTAAAAAGGAAGCATTAAGTGCTTCTTCTGAATCTCTTAGCGAGTATACTTTAATAGAGCATTCATCAGCTATGAGAAGATACGGTTTAGATTATTCTAATTTAGACACTAATACTTCTGGCAGGCCGGGATTAACTAGAAGAGATTATGATTTCTTTAGACCTGACGAATCTGTACCTAGAAGAATTAAAGCGATTATAAAAAGAGCAGATGATATATATCAAAGAGTAGGTTTAGTAAAAAATGTAATTGACCTTATGGGTGATTTTGCAGCCCAGGGAATTAAAATTGTTCATCCCAATAAGAAAATTGAAAGATTTTATCAGAAATGGTTTCAGAAATGCGGAGGTAAAGAAAGAAGCGAAAGATTCTTAAACAATCTCTATAAAACTGGTAATATTATAATCAATAGACAAACGGTTAAATTAAATTTAAAGATGACCAAAGAATTATATAAGTCTGTTGCTTCTGCAGATTTATCAATTAAAGACTTAGAGCGTTTCTCTTTAAGCAAAAAAGAAATACCTTGGAAGTATAATTTTATAGATCCTTTTTATGTAGACATATCAGCAGGAGCGTTATCTTCATTATCTTCAACTAAAAGATATGAACTAGTCTTGCCTGGAACTTTAAGAAAAACTATTAATTCTCCTAAGAATGATTCAGAAAGAGCTGTTGTAGAGAATCTTCCAGAGGAAATATTAAATGCAGCAAAAGAAAGAAAGAATTATCCACTAGATCCTAGTAAGACGTTAGTATATCATTATAAAAAAGATGATTGGCAAAGCTGGTCATACCCAATGGTATATTCTATAATGGACGACATTACTGTTATTGAAAAGTTAAAGCTAGCAGATATGGCAGCCTTAGACGGGGCTATATCTAATATTAGAATATTTAAGCTAGGTAGTCTTGAGCATAAGATAGCTCCAACAAAAGCTGCTGCTTCTAAGTTGGCACAGATACTTGGGAATAATGTTGGTGGAGGTACGATGGATTTAGTTTGGGGTCCTGATATTGAACTAATAGAAAGCAAAACTAATGTTCATCAATTTTTAGGAGAGGGTAAATATATTCCTCACTTAAACAGTGTTTATGCTGGTCTTGGTATCCCCCCAACACTAACTGGAACTTTCGGTGCTGCTGGCACTACTAATAACTTTATTAGCTTGAAAACTCTTACTCAAAGACTAGAGTATGGTAGAGATGTTCTCAGATCGTTTTGGGAAAACGAAATATCTATAATTCAAAAAGCTATGGGTTTTTCGAAACCAGCAAAAATAGAATTCGCTCGCATGGATTTATCTAATGAAGAGTCTGAAAAAGCTTTACTAATTCAGTTAGCAGATAGAAATCTTGTTAGTGATGAATTATTGCAAAGTAGATTTGGCTTTGATCACGAAATGGAAAAAATTAGAATTAATAGAGAGGAAAAAGAAAGAAAGTCGAACAAGATGACTAAGAAAACAAGTCCATGGCATGATCCTCAGCCAGAAAATGCTCTTAAGAAAATTGCTCTGCAATCTGGCATAGCCAGTCCTAGCGAAGTAGGATTGGATCTAGATGATAGAAAAGATGGAGAGAAAACAAATTTGGAAATGAGGCAATCTACTAAACCAACAAAGTTGGCAAAAGATTCTCCGGAATCTTTGCCTGGTGAACCTCAGCAAGGCAGACCAAAATTATCTAAAGATACAAAAAAAAGAAAAACGAAGACATTTAGTCCAAGATCAGGTGCTAAACTTAACCTTTGGGCTAGTAAAGCTCAAGAAAAAATTAACGAAATTATAAACCCAATTATGCTGGAGTTCTTCGATAAAAAGAATCTTCGCAGCTTATCTAGTAACCAATCTAAAGAGTTAGATAGTTTAAAAACAGGTATTTTATTTTCTTTGAAACCTTTTTCTGATATTAATCAAGAATTAGTATCCAAAGCATCGCAAAATATAAATAATTCTATTATGAGTAATTATAGTGTATGGTTAAAAGGGTTGGCATTGGAAATTAACTACGATCTTTCAGTAGAAGATCAAAAACAAGCAAAATCGTCCTTTTACTGCATAATAAACGAAGAGTAAAACATGATAATTTATTCGCAAGAGACAAATGATAATTTGGCTGAAGTAATTAGTAACTCAAGTAGTATATCGTACGCTAGTGCTGTAGCTCCTTGTGATAATAAAGATATTCCTAATTTTAAAATAAAAGCTGACGCTTCTATAAAAGACACAGATCTATATTACGTACAATCTATTTTAGTTAGTTCTTCTTGGAACCGTAATGATGACATATTTAATCCTCAAGAAATATGGTCTGCTAGAAAAACTCCAGAAGATAAGCCTACTAATCTAGAACACGATGAAAAAACAATCATTGGCCATATTACATCAAATTGGACCATAACTACAGATGGTCAAATAATTCCAGACGATATGGATCCAGAAAAACTTCCTGAAAAATTTCATATAGTTACTGGTTCTGTAATTTATAGGGCATTTACTGATCCTAATTTAAGAGACAGAACAGAGAAATTGATCGCGGAAATTGAGACAGGCCAGAAATACGTAAGTATGGAATGTTATTTTAAAGGTTTTGATTATGGGATTACTAATAAAATGACCGGAGAATACAAAGAATTAGCTAGAGGTGAAGATACTTCATATTTAACTAAATACTTAAAAGCTTATGGAGGCAGAGGAGAGCACGAAGACTATAAAATAGGTAGAGTTTTGAAAAATATTACATTTAGTGGAAAAGGATTTGTGGATAAACCTGCTAATCCTGACAGTATAATTTTTAGTAATAAAATATTTTCATCTTTTTACGAGAAAAAAAATGAAGATTTATTAGATTCAGGTGTATTAGACAATAAACCCCAATTAACTGTGGAGACGGAGAATAATATTATGAGCGAAAATGTAGAATTAGAAAAACAAGTTTCAGAGATTAATTCTAAACTTGATACCGTTTCTGCCAGTTGCGCAGATCAAGTAGCAGAAGCGAAGGCAACTGCTTCACAACTAGAAGAAACCAACCAAACCCTAGAGGCTGCTATGAAAGAAAAAGACGAAATTCTAGAAACACAAAAAGAAGTTGCTGCAGCAGAGTTAGAAGCTACTGCCAAGAAGTTTGAAGAAGAAAAAGCAGCTTTTGCGGAACAACTCGAAACAATTAAATCTGAGCTTGAAGCGTCTGCTGTTAGTAAAGCAGAAGTCGAAGAATCGCTTAAGGCTACTCAAACTTCTCTCGAAGAAGCCAACGAAGTTATTGCTGGCTATAAGAAGAAAGAAGAAGAGAAAGCTGCTGAAGAAAAGCTCAAGATGAGAAAAGCATCATTGGTTGAGGCGGGTCTAGATGAAGAAGACGCTACCGCTGCTCTTGAACAATTTGAAACTCTTGACGACGAATCTTTTGCTGCAATGACTGGGTTATTGAAGAAGAAACTTCCTAAAGCAGAAATGAAGAAGGAAGAAGAAGAAGAAGCACGAATGACCAAGCCACCAAAGGCATCAGAAGAAGAATCTGAAGCAGAAGTTGCCGAAGAGGCAGAAGCTGCTCTTGAAGAGGCAGAGGCTGAAGACACAGTTGATTTGAGCGTTGGTAGCGACGAATCAGCAACAGAATCAGCAGAAGCTAATGTTCGTAATGAACTTGTTGAATTTGTAAGCTCTAGACTCGGTAATCTATAAAAAAAAATAAAGGGAGAGAAAAAAATGGCTTTAAAACCAGATCGTATTGAATTATTGACAGATG
>Ga0209634_1003839_pt1 | contig 10033 bp, 7 predicted proteins | sample LinPmetageLP40_FD_184043 | JGI IMG/M metagenome (GOLD analysis project Ga0209634, IMG submission 184043) | Marine viral communities from the Pacific Ocean - LP-40 (SPAdes) (version 2) | ecosystem: Environmental > Aquatic > Marine > Oceanic | place: Pacific Ocean | collected 2010-08-26 | reverse complement strand
GAAGAGTTAAAAGACTGGATTTAAGGGGTACCTAGGTACTGTCGGAAGTTAGTTTCGTGCGTCTACGTGGATCTATGAAAGACTTTTTTAAATATTTTTAGTAGGAATTTGTATATGTTTAAGAACTTTTCCTTTCTGTGGTCCTTCTTTAATAACATATCCGGTTGTACCATTACCGTTAATATTTACTTCTTTTCTACTTTTTAAAAGAGTTTGATCTTTTAATTTTTTTAATTTCTTGTCGTTTTCTTTTATGATAAAATCTTTTAATCGTTCACTCATATTAAAAAAAATCTAAAGCTTTTGCAGCTAACACTGCTAGTCCAGAAATAATTAATCCTAGAATGTAATCTATTTTTTTAGCTGTCTTATCTATATCTTCATGCATATGTTTAAGATGATTATTCTTAATTGTGCATATATCTTTTTTTAATCCTGTAACGTGACCATACAAAGCCACGATATGTTCACCTGTTGTATTTGGTTTTTTAGCCATTAGTAACCACCCATTCCAGCCGCATCATCCGATTGAGCACTTGCAGAAGCTCCTCCATCATGATCCCCATCGCTTTGTTCTGAAGCAGCCTCTCTATCAAAACTTTCTACATCCGTAACACTTAAACCTTCATCATCCATACCTATACTTGGATCATAATCTTCAGGATCTCTATTAGAAAAACCTATTCCAGGATTAGTAGAATAACTTCCAGTGCTTGAATCAGCAACATCACCATCAAAAACATAATTCATGGTAGGGGTAGGTGGATTAAAATAATCGTATGCTTTGCCTGCAGCATAACCTAATAAAGGATTAACTAAAGTACCTATACCATATTGCAAAGCATTTTTTGTAGTTATCCCAGGAAAATTAAAATTTTTATTGGTGTTTACATTACGATTAATAACATCCTCCTCGTCATCGTCACCAAAATAATTGGTTAAAGGATTAAAAACTGTTTGTTGCGTTAAAGGAGGAGCAAGATTTTCTTCTTCTGTTTGTTGCGTTAAGGAAGGGTTTGAATAATATTGGTATAGATCATAAGGATTATCAATCCCGAATCTTGGGTCGTTAGGGTCTGTAAAATCTAAAAAATTTGAAGCCATATTATATACTACCTTATTATTCCACTATTGAATACATCAGATATTTTTGTAGGTTGTTGCTCGGTCCCTGTTCCTTGATTCTGGTTTACTCCCTCCATGCTCGAAGGGGTAATGTTTATAGGAGTTGTTAACTGTTGAGATACAGTTGGTTCTGGGGCTTGAGTACCTAAATCAGCTAATGTAATTTCTTCGTTTAATAAATCTACTCCTCTATTTTTATTTATAATTTCATTAATAGAAGGTAATGCTTCATAAAAAGGATTAGGTAAACTAATTTCTTGTTTGTTATTTAAATCATTATGAATCTCGGTAATTCTTTCTTCAAAAAATTTAGATGGTTCTTTAGGAGTATACCTACCTGTCATTAAATTTTCTACTACTTCTTTAGATAATCCTTTTCTAGCCTTTAATCGTTCTTCTATTTTATAATCACTCATGCCTAGTTTTTTCATAGCATCTATATTTTTAGCCATCTCTTTTAGTGTTTGAAATCTTCTAGATTCTGAATATTGATATTTATCTAATATATCTTTTGATGAAACTCTTCCTCCTCTTAACAAAGGAGATGTAAATAAATTTTCTGTCTTTTTTAAAGATCTAGTAAAGTCGGTAGTTTTATAAGTTAAAGATCTTTCTGGATTTGATTGTTGAGTTCTAAATCCAGCTAAACCAGGTAATTCATCAAACAGATCATACTCTTGTCCAAACTTATCTGGTTGTCCTGTTAAGGTTTGACCTAACCTTACTATTTGTCTGTAAGAACCAGGTTCAAAAGATTTTGCAAGATGACCTACTCCCTTATATATTTTTACAAAAGGATCATCTTCTGCAGACCATACAGGTCTTCCATCTCGACCAATTCCTCTTCTTATAGTAGTGTCTACTAATGCTTCTGTAAAAATAGACTCATCAGTAAAAGGTTTTAATAATTCTGTAGTTGCTTCCTGTAATCCTTCTCCTAAAGATGCTTTTAAAGAAGCTTCATCTTTACCATCGGTAATTGCATTAAAGACAGCTCGAAAAGGTCTAGTTAAAGGATCGTAAGCATTGGAATAACTAAAGTCTACATATTTTAAATAACCATTTTTATCTCTACCGGTAGGAAGTAGGGTAGAGTTCTTAGACCATGGTGGAACTATTCTTCTTAATGCATCCATCTCTTCATCACTAACATCATGTATTGCTTTAAAAGATTCTTGCATTACTTTAGGAACGGCACCTACTGTTAATCCGAAACCCAATAATCTTTTATTACCTAAAGATACGATTTCAGGAATACCACTTGCTCGTTCTTTAATACCTTGTTCAAGAATATTGGAACTTGTTCTTAACATTTCTAGAGGAAAAGCAATGAAATTACCAAAAGGAGATAGACGTAAAGCTTTACCCGCTCTTCCAATATAAGAATAATTAGGAACTAAGTTACGAGATAAATTAGCTGCAAATTCATCTAAAAATTCATCATAGGTTCCATTGTAAAAATTTTTAGTAGAGTCAAAATTTCTTTTAACTCCTCCTTTTAAAAAATCGGTTATACTTTCAAAACCTTCTTTTCCTTGCAATGCATCTTGAAAATTAGATGCATTAATACCTTTTTTTAAAAAAACATTTTCATAACGATTACGTTCTAATCCCCATGTAATAGTCTTCCAATAGTTATCTTCTCCCACATAAGCATCTTGAAGACCTTGATAAACTTTTTTACCCTTATTTAAAAAACCTTCATATATATCAGCTTGAGCTTTTTGTGGATTTGCAAACCAATCTGTAATTCCTATATCTTTTGTCAAAGCTTCAATTTCACCTTTCTGAAGATTTGAATCAATAACACCAGATCTAATTAATCTTTTTACAAAACCTACTTCTTTAGCATCTAAGTTTCCTCTAACTCTACCCACACTAATTCTTCTAGCTGTTTCAGCTAAACCTGTACCCAAACCTGCTCCTTGAAAAATCTCTCCTCCCAAAGAAGTTGGTAGTAAGGCATTAAAATCTCCTCCAGTTGGAATAATAGCACCATTTGCTGCTGCAAATGCTCCTGCACTTATAAAGTTACGAACATGAGTAATAGGAGATAAAATAGTTTTTGTAATTTGAGCTATAGCTTTAGGAGCAAGAACTCCATATTTATAAACATTACCTACCATACCTGACTTTTCAAATTGAATAGCCGTTTCAAATATATCGTCATAGATCGGAGCTCTGATATATGTATTTTCTAATGGAGATAAACCTAATAATTTTGGATCTGTAGAAACCACTTCTACTTTTTTAAATTGTTTAGGGTCTCTAAGCATAACAATAGCATCTTCAATGTCTGCTGCATCCCCATTTTCAACTAAATCTTTTGCTGCTCTATATTCTTCTACTGTCCTACCTGATTTTTTTAATAATTGTTTCCCTTGTGTAACTTGTTCTTCTGTTAAACCTATTATCATTTCTTTTCCCGTTGTAGGATTTATTTTTTTTGCAACAGGTATTCCTAAAACTTCTCTAATTGCTTCCTCTTCTCCAAATTTATTTTTACCAAAAACAAGTTTACCTGTTCCTTTTTTGCTTCCTAATTTTACAACATCATCCATAAACTCTAACATAGAGTTTAAACCAGCCATTTTACTCATGGTGGATATGTAAGTATGTTTAGGATCTGTAATCCTTCCATATAATATCTCGCCTAATTTATCTAACCTTTTATCTTTTAAAATAGAAGCATCTATCCTTAATGTTTCTTGTTCTAGTTTAGTTAGTTTAGTATTACCTGTATAATTTTTTTGAGGGTCACTCATGCTTACATCAATTTCATCTATGCTTTTAACCTTTAGTTTTCTCTCTATTAAACTTGTTTCTTCTTGCGTTGCTTTTTTCATAAACTCACCGTCTTGTTTTATAACTTCAGGAGCAACTTCTCTTTTACTCGCTTCTCTTTGAACTCTTCTATCCATTAAATAATTTAAAGCTTCTTCTTTTCTAGCATTTCCTGCTTCTGTTCTAAAAAAGGGAAATGTTTTTTGAAAAGCAGCATAGTCAGCTGTGAGATAATTTCCTATTTCTCTTTCTAGTTTTACAGACATTTCTCCCTGTAAATTTTTTTGTAAAAGTTTACCGGTCATATTATCTACTCCTGCTCTCATACTAAGGATAAGATTTTTAAATTTATCTACTGCGGGTTGTCCATTGGTTTTTTCTATTTCTTTTAAAAACCGATCCATTTTACCCCCTTGAATAATATCGTAATCATTAGTTTTAAAAAAACCTTCTGGTCCTTCTTCGGTAATTAGTTTTCTAAATCCTTCGTCTGTATTTTCAAATTGTAAAGACTTTCTATTTGTATTTACAATTCCTGATTCTTTTTCAATAGCTTTAATAAGATTCTCAGGTAATATTTTTTCAGCTTTTCTTCCTGGAATAGGTTGTATAATATCTTGAATTTCTTTATAGATGCCCTCTTCATTTTTAAAAATAGTATTTTCAATTGTAGGAACTACTTTTTTAACCTCATCAAATAATCTTCCTATACTTTGCCCTGCATCAAATTGAATAGCCTCTGAAGCATCTAACCCTAATCGTTTAGCTTCAAAAAGTTCTTCAGGTAACATACTTGCCTTACCTAAACCAAATTTAACATATTTTTGATAAAGTTGTCCTAAATCACTGTCGGCATATCTTTTTAAACCTTCTTCTGTTGGTTTTCGAATAGCAGAAACACCTTTAGCTGCTCCAGCAATTCCTAAATTAAATAAAGAACCATCTACTGCAAACTTAACTCTATTGGTTAATCTACGGAAAGCATCTTCTCGGCCTTCTTTGTCTTCGGTATTCATCATGGTAAAAGCAAAAGGTTCTAGAGATGTACCTTTAAGCATGTCACCTAAAGTTCCTATATCCTCATCCGATACAAGTGCTTCTCCTACCGCTGCTCCACCGATGCCACCTGCTAAAGGAGAAGTTTTAACGTTATTTATTATTTTACCGAAACGAGTTAGGTCAGCATAGTTACCTGCTTTTTTCGCATCAATTGCATTTTTAGCTAATGTAGCTCCTATCTTAGCTCCTTGAAAAGCGGGAATACCTATTTGAGCTAACGCTTGTGTAATTCTTCCAGAAGTTCTTGCTTCAGCTGCTTCATCAAATGGATTGATGTCATCGAAAAATTTTTCAACAGAAGCCGCTGTATTAGTATCTCCTACTAAATCTAAAACTTCTGCTCCTAAAGATATTACACCTTTAGGTATATTAATTAAACCAGAACCAACTCCTGCTAATGCGGATACAATAAGCCCAGTATCTTCTGCATCTTTGTTCTTTTTAGCTTGAGTGTAACCAAGAGCTTCTGCTTCTGATAAAGGCATTATAATATCCTATTTTGTTTTCTTTTTTATGTCTCCAAAAAACTCTGGCTCATTTGATTTTATTATTTGTGATTTACTATTGATTCTTACAAACGTTCCATCATCTGTAACATAGTATTCACCTGGAGTTCTATCGTTTTTATCTTTAGGTATTTTTTTATTAAACTTTCCTATTAAAGCATCTAATTTAGGGTCTGCTTGAAATTTTTTTATAGAGTTTAAATAACCATTTGCATTAACATCCATTTTTTTAGCTTCCCCTCTATGAAATTCATTATCCTTTGCTATTTGAGCAGCGCTAGTTTTACCTTTAGACATGTAATCTACAGTTTTTTTGAATCCTTCTGGTCCTTTACCAAACCCTAATAGTTTTTGATATTCCTTCATAGCTTTTACTTGTTCTGAAGGTTTCATATCTTCAAATGTTTTTTGTAATGCTAATTTATTAATGGCTAGTTTTTCTTTTCTTCTATCTGATAATATATTACTTATACCTTTAATAGGATCTTTAGCTGCTTTACCTACTGCACCTAATAGATTACCACCTGGTTGTGCTGAAAGATTAGAACCAAATTCTGCAAGTTTTAAATACATTTGAGATTTAGTGTTATCATCTCCTGTATCTAATATTTTTTCTATTATTCCTTTGTTTTCACTGTAGATATCTTCTAAACCTTTTTCAGGAATTACTTCTAAAGGTTCTTTCTTAGAAGTAACTATTGGAGTTTTCTCTAATTTTTTTTCTTGTTCTGCAAAATCTAATAATTTTTGTGTATATAAAGGATTAAAGTTTTCTTCAAGAAACCTACCTCCGCCACTAAGGCCTTCTTCTTCTGCATATCTTTTCTTCAAGTCCATTACGTTAGGAGCAGCTAATTCTGAAAATAAATTTTGCGCTTCGTATGCTCCATATCCTACTGCCATTGGTCCTAATGTGGGAGATCTTGTAAGTAAACCTGTTAAACCTTTTTTACCATATTTTTTAACAAATTCTTTAATGTATTTTTCATAGTTTTTAGGAGTTGCTGGACTAACAGGAGGTGTCACAGGAGGCGCTGATGGACCAATAAAAGGACGTGGACCAATAAAAGGACGTGGAGGTGGTGCTGATGGACCAATTAAAGGACGTGGACCTTGAACAGGAGGACGTGGACGAACTTGTCTTGCATCATCGGATACACCATACATTTGATTAATAGCTTGTCTTCCCGCTTCTATTTGAGAAGCTGTAGTTCCTATAGGATAAGGTGCCGCAAACCCTGTTCTATTCCCCATTGGTTTTCCATAGATAGTTCCACCACCTATTTGTCCGCCACCTGCCATTGGTTTTCTATCTTGAATACCAGACATGATACCATCCATCACGGGTCCACCTACACGGAACATGGGTCTTTTTAAAATTCTGCTCATCTAATTAACCTTTTTAAATTCTACGTCTACTTTAGAGTAGTCTACTTTATAGAAGCCGTCTTTACCTAATATAGAAGCATGAGGAACTTCTTGTGCCATCACACCTTGATAAACTCCTTTGTCGTCTCCTTTGTATTTAAAAGTATATACATTAAATCCAGAAGGGGATTTTCCAATTAAATTAATATCTTCTTTTAATCTAACATCACTATTTTTTAATCCTCCATAGATACCTGCAAACGTTGCACCAGCACCTATTGCAGATTGTAATATACCTGGAGAAGGTTGAGATTGTGAAACAGATCCAGCAGCAGGATATCCGCCCATTAATCCAGTCACTCCTTGACCAAACATTTGAGATCTATTTAGTGGCTCATAAGCTGCCTCTCTTGCTGCTGCATTCGCTGCATCAATTTGAGCTTGAGAAAATGCTTGCTGTGCACTTCCAATAGATCCAAGAGTTGAGATATCTTGAGATCTTAATTGAGGAACTAAAGAAGCTAAACCCTGTTGAAAACCACCTTGTCCTAATTGAGATTGTGCTAAAGATTGTCTAGCAGATCCTAAACCTAATGCAGATTGTGCTAAGGATTGTTCTGCAGATCCTAACCCTAATTGTGCTTGACCAAGGCCTGCTCTTTGTCCTGCAAAAGATGCTTGTTGACCTGCAAGGCCTGCTCTTTGTCCAGCGAACCCTGCTTGCTGTGCTGCTAAACTTTGTTGAGCTTGACCTAATCCCATTTGATTAGCTAAATCTTGTTGTCTCATTCCTGCTGCTTGTTGAAAACCTTGTTGTAATAAACCTGATTGTAATGCTGATCTATTTCTATCAGAACCAGTTAAATATTCTGCTTGTAACACACCTTCTCTACCACCACCAAAGGCACCAGGAACTCCTAATGCTTGAGCCGCTTGTTGTGATCTTTGTGCTTGAGCTTGTCTATCAAATTCTGTGAGTGTGGTATCAATAACTTGTTGTTGATAAGGAGACATATAAGAAGCAATAGAACCTGCTCCTGTCCCTGCTCCCGTTCCTGTTAAACCTTGAGCCGCGCCTAAAAAATTAGATACTCCACCTAGCGTGGTCCCTGCTCCGGTAAGCTCGGTACCTGCTGTACCTAATGTAGTTCCTGCTCCAGTTAACTCTGTGCCTGCTGTTCCTAATCCTGTTCCTGCTGCTGAGATATAACTAGGTACTTGTCCTAGTCGTAAGTCTGCAGTTGAGATAGCAGAAGGTACTCCTGCTAATGTAGTTTGTGCATCGGTTGCTGCTTGTTGTGCTGCTGTTACAAAAGGTTGATAAGAACCTACACCACTAGAAGCAAGGGAAGCTGCTTGTGTTTGAAAAGGATCCTGCGCTGCAACAGTGGGTGCAAATTGAGAAGTATCAACAGCAGTTCCTGCAGTTCTTGTTAATTGATCTGCATAGGTTTTACCTAATGCTTCAATAAACTCTGCTGGTAAAGTACGTGTTTGTGTAATTTCAGCCATTATACGTTAACTCCTCTTCCCATTTTTTCTGCTTGTTTCATTTGATCATATAATCTTTGAGCACCTTCTTGAACGCTTCCGTTGCCCATACCTCTGACTGCATCCGCTGTCATAACAAATTCATTTTTAGAAAGTCTAGCAGGAACGTCATCTGCTTTTTCTTTTTTACCAATAGGAACAAATCCACCGTTTGCTCGGTAATCTAATTCCATAGGTACTCCACCCATTTTTAATCCCATTAAACCACCGTCTGCTTTGTTCTCAGTAAAGATAGACATCATTTCTTTTGTTTTCTTTTTATTTCTATTTTTATTTTCTTCCATTGCTTGTCTGTTAAATAATTCCATTGCTTGTTCTTTTGTAATCGGATTATTTTCTTCATCAGAATACATGACACCAGCAGGACCTTCATCGTCTTCACCTGTTATAGAAAGAATTCCTTCTGTTTGTTTTTTTAATTTAATACTTGGAGTCTTACCTATTTTTTTCATTAAATCTTCTTTAATTCTATTATATGTTTCTGGTTCAAAAGAATCTTTTCCTGCTATTACTTGTTGTAATAAATTCATACGTCTTTCTTTTTCCATTTGCTTTTGCATAAGTTCTCTTTCCATTCTCATTTCAGCTGGCATTTCCATAGGAACGATCATTGGGTTTTCAGTACCCTCTTGAAATTTTTTTCTACCACCACCAAAATACATAGCGCTTAAAGCTTTAGATCTATAATCTTTTTCTTCGTCATCTTGAATCATAGGTTTTGGAGTTCCTAATTTGTATTCAACTCTACCGCCTTTAGCTAATCTAACTTCAGGAGAGTATTCTGTTGTATTTGCTTTTACAAAAGCATCTACCTGATCTTGTGATGCGTCTGGATTTGCTTGTGTGTAATATCTTCTTAAGTATGGATCTACTTTAGCTTTTCTTATTGCATAGTCCTCCTCTGATTCAGTCTCTCCTTGCGGTGCCGTTAAAGCTGCTAATCCTGCACCAAGAGCACCTATTCCGAATATAGAACCAAGTCCACCACTACCTTTACCAAAAGGATTAAGTTTACTTAAAAGACCACCTGTTCTACTTGGTGCTGCTGGGTTTCCAGGGGAACCTAATAAAAAATTAGCTGCTTTTGTTTTTCCTAATGATAAAGCATTACCTATTCCACCAAATCCAAACATACCTGGTGCACCACCTGATGCAGGAAGCATGAAAGATGATCTTCCAAATAAACCACCCATACTAGTTCCTGGTATACCAAAAGCAACCGCTCCTAATAAAGCAGCTTTACCTACATCACTCTTTACAATTTTTTTAATGGGTTTTGTTATTTTTCTAACGAATGAACCTAGACCGTAACCTTGTCTCATATCAGGATACATCATCCCTCCACCCATCATTAATTGTCTTCTTAATAATTCTTTATTCATGTCCATAGTTTTTAGTAAAATCTGTTGTTAAAAAGGCAGGAATTACACCTGAAGTACATACTTACTAGGTTTTAGAAGATAAATCAAGATTATGTTGTAACATCTCTTGGTTTAATTTCTATAGCAGATAACACTACATGTAGTCTATTTGCTGTTGCAGCGGTCACTTTAATAACCTCTGATTCTTTTACTACTAAAGGATTGGTTAACAACTCTATTGTAGCATTGGCCGATACTGCTTTTACTTTAAATAAACTA